>TBL_comb47_HYPODRAFT_10001382_pt1 | contig 31629 bp, 28 predicted proteins | sample TroBogypolimnion_40_FD_10682 | JGI IMG/M metagenome (IMG submission 10682) | reverse complement strand
TGGAGCGCTGCGAACTGAGAAATCGGATCTTTTTGAAACGAAATAAAGAAGAGTCCGGCATCAATCTCGCCGCTTACCGGATCAATGCCGTCGGCATAGTTGTAGCCACGTCTCAAGATTCGCACACCCTTATTTTGAGATGGTGCGGCGACACGGATGTGGGCCCCTTCCGGGATCACCGGTAAACCGTGCGAGCCTGACGCAGAGAGATTCACGGGATCATGTTCACTCTTTCCTCCAAGTGGGGCCCCCGATTCTTTTGCTCGACCAATTGCGTCTTGCTGCGCTTGAAGCGAACTCGATGCCCACTGCTCCAAGCGAATCCGAATACGCCGAGCAACCAGATAGGAACCACCCTTCATCCATGAGGGCTGTTCTTGGTCGACCCAGACATAGTGGTCTAGGGCAGTTCCACTGTTTGCCATCAGGTTATTCGAACCGTCTTTAAACCCGAGGAGGTTTCGTTGGCTCTCCTGGTTTACCGTGGTGTTCGATGTTCGGCCGAATCCCAGTTGAAGGTTGCGCAGCGTGACTGCACCCAAACCTTGACGAACCAGATTGTGGACTGCATGAAAAGAAACTTGTGGATCATCGGCACAAGCTTGGATGCAAAGCGCCCCGCCAGACGCCTGAGGGTCAAGTTGATCGCCAGGAAACGCGGGCAACTCCGCGAGCGCTCCTGGTTTAGCCCTCATGTGTCCGGGAGGAGATGAAAAAAACGACGGTCCAACGCCGAGGGTTACCGTCAAGTTGGCTGGCCCCCGCCCAACTGCTTCTCCTGTATCGCTTGGGGGGAATCTCAGAGAACTATCTCCTGGAATGGACCGTCCCTCAGTCATGGCTGCAGCTGACGTGCTCCACTGATTCAGCATTAGGCGCAGACGCGCAACAGACGTTGTGGCGATGTCAAAGGTCGCAAAAGCGAGATTCTCTTGAGCCGGTGTGGTTAATCCTGCTTGATGTTCTCCGTAAAAAGGGATCGACGAATTCTGCATGGCTCCCGCTGGGGACGCTGGCAACTCGGCGCCCATCACACTTAATGCACCCAGTGAGGCAAACGCCGAAGATCCAAAAAATGCTCGTCGAGAAAGTCGAAAAGTCTGATCCTCGCTCATTGATATGCCCCGTTAACCCCATAGCCCTCAAGTTGTCCCGACAGTTGCGCAAGATCCGCTGCAACTGCGTTTGCCGCTTGAATTTCGTCAAGAACAGAAATATTTTGATGGGCGGAGACGGCCGCACTGAGAGTAGCGACGTCATGTTGTGCTTGTGCCGTCACGGCGGGAGCCAGGAGGTCCCCTAATGGTTTGAGTGCTTGTAACCACGTTGCCAGGGTCTGCGCAGTAATAAGGAGATCACTCGCTGAAATGGAGGAAGAAGCTTCACTTGATTGGGAAGTGTCTGGCGCGTGGATGGCAATCCACTCTGCGTCTTGACGAATCATCTGGGCAATGGCACCTGGAGAGAGGATGATGCGTGACAGGCCAAACTCCACATCGGGTGCTTCAGTCATAAGCGAAGCAATTGTTGCTGACTGAACTGCTGCACTTTGGTCGAGAATTTGCGGATTAAACGAAACCTTCCCGAGCATGAAATTTCCATTGACTGGTCCAGATAACGAACCCGAAAGAGAAGAATCAAGTTGCGGTCGAACCACGTCAAAATCACCCTGCAAGGCGATCAGGTCGTCAGTAATTGATACATTCGCCGCTTCATCAACGGCAAGATGGTTGATGTCATTTGCAATCTGTTGGCCTGCTCGTGCCATGGACCCACGATAGGCAAGCGTGGCTGAATGAGCCGCTGTCTGTACGGCGAGATCGGCTGAATAAGAGGTACTCGACGGCGTGGTCGTTGGGGCTTTTGCAGACCTAGCCTCTGAGGAACAAGCAGAGGCCATGAGGGCGACCACGAAAAGGGTTGCCAAACCCACTCTTCGTCCCCTAATTCTTCCCCGTGTCACGGGCCCAATGATAGAGGTCTCGGTGAACTCATTTCGGTAGGCACAGGGTTGGAAGTTAATGCTTGAATTCAAATCGGGCATTGTCATATTTTGAAAAAAGGGGGCTTCCGGTTCTATGTGGCTGTATCAGCCAACTTCGCCTAGATTGGTGGCCTACCGAGTTAGCGGTGAATTCTCGTCAATTGAGGAAGACCATTAACCACGGGGGTGTAGCTCAGTTGGCTAGAGCACCTGCTTTGCAAGCAGGGGGTCGTGGGTTCGAGTCCCATCACCTCCACAAAATGTTGTCAAAAGCACAACAACATCGACGCCAAAGTTCGACCCCCTAGCCCTTCAGGGTCAAACGTGAACGACGGGCAACTCTGCCAAGTTGATGTAGTCGTCGTCTTGAGTGACAATCGGCACTTGAAGTGCCATTGCCGTTGCAGCAATCCACGAGTCATTGACCGGCATTCGTTGTCCTGAGTCACGCAGTATTACTCGGAGGCGCGCCCACTGGGCCGCGACATCGTCATCAATGACAATGGGATCGAGTGTCATAGCCGCAGTCAGCGTCGCTAAACGCGTGTCACGAGTCGAGACGTCGTTTGCAGCCAGCACGCCCGCACGCAGCTCACCAATGGTGATAATCGAAACCGCCAGTTCATCAGGCAACAGTGACGCTTGGAGCGGTCGGCCAGACTCGCGTGCGATGAATACCGAGGTGTCGGCAAGCCCTCGCGTCACAGTGGTAGGTCGTCGGTCATGTCCGGCGACAAGACCTGCAATTCCGCTCGCAGCCCTGGGTCGGCCTGGCGATGCGCCAAACGTCGCGCAAAGTCGGCTCCATTCATCCAACGAGGCCGGAGGTTCAACGATCGCAATGCTGCGACGGGCTGACCGTCCACCGTAATGACAACGTCTTCGCCACCAGCAACCCTTTTCAGGAGTGATCGAGTGTTATTTCGAAGTTCACGAGAGGCAATTTCTGACATACACAACTGTAGCACATATGCGACAGCAGTGGGCGTAACTTCAGGGTTCGAACTTTTTCCATTGCTTCCTGAGTCGTGCTTGAGACATCGAACATGACGGGAATGAAGCCGTTCAGGCAATCAGAAACCCCTGAAGCTACAGAGTTTCTGTCCCCACGAGGGGCTCGAACATAGTCCCATCACCTCCACCAATCGTTGTCAAAGCCACAACAATGCATTGATTCCTTAGGGCTCGATTCTCTCGACCGTGGGTATTCGACTGATGGCTTTGTCGAAAGAAGCGACCTTTCCTACCCCGGTAGTTTCCGCGCAAGCCACGAGGTAGGCGTCGGCAAAATCAAGCCGTTCGCCTTCGTACAGGGCAACCGTTCGCAGGAGTAGCGGAGCGTCAATCACTCGGACCGACTCCATAGCGAGCAAGGATCGAATTGCTTCACAGATGCGAGAACGGTCGATTTCGTAGAACGATTCGAGTACGTACACCGTTTCGGCAACGATGAGATCAGCGAGGTAGAGACTCTCTTTGCTTCCCAGAAAGGCGGTGGCTCGCCTCGCCATGTCGGGTGGATCACCAACCAGATGACGAACGAGAACGTTGGTGTCGACAAACGAACTCACTGAAACTTCTTGGCCCTACTCGCACGTGAGACTTCTAGGACTCGGTCCCAGCTGGCGCTCTTCTTGGTTGCCGGTGCGGCGAGCGTTCCTGCCAGTTCAATGAAATCTGGTGTCCGCTGAAGAGTCGCGCGGTTGCCATCAATTCGAAAAATAACGGAGTCGCCTTCTTCAACACCGAGGGCCTCACGTACTGCCTTCGGAATCGTTACCTGCCCTTTGGAGCTCAAGCGAGCGGCCACGTCCATCTCATTCTCCTTACTTTTGTCTAAATGTAAGGATAGCAGATGTTCGATGGATTCATCCCTCGCTCTTGCTGGAACACCGACTGCACAAGCAGGCAATTCAGGGGATGCTTCGGGATTGATCCTCAAAATTTTTGAGCGGAAGGACTCCTCGGGAGCTACCTGCTCAATGTGCCAGGGAGCCGAGAACCTTGTCAGGTTGGCGGTAGGCCTTGATTTCAATGAGATTTCCGCTCGGATCTCTGATCATCAATTTTCCTTGCTCTGTGGGCTCGCCCACAGACGAGAGAGTTGGCGGCTCAACAATCAGCGGACCTCCACGAAGACGAGCTGAGATTGACTCCCACGCGTCCCATGAAACGGTCGCCCCGAAGTGCCTCGTCCTCGGCATTGGTGCCGTCACGCTGGCCGGATCGTTTTGAAGCGTTACTTGTGCGCCAAAAATCAGGGCATCGACAAAGCCGTCCGTTCTCCTTCCAATCTCGGCACCGAGTTGGCTCCGGTAAAAGTCGACTGCCTCACTCAGATCACGGACAGGAATCGAAAGATGAAAAATGGGACGCACGGAAGTCCTTTCGCCGTTGTGTGCTCTCATTTTACGAGTAGCTCACTCAAACTTGGGGCAAGTACCTGGGGTTCGAACGTTGTCCCATCGCCTCCACCACGTTGTCGAGTCACCCCGCTGCTACCGAATTCGGTTGGTGGTCGGATGAGAAGCTCTGAAACTAATAAGTTTCTGGCCCCAGCAAGGGTGAGAACATGGCCCCATCACCTCCACAATTTTGAAGGTATTACTAATGTCCTACTCATAGTACGATAGAAGTATGAAAATTAGTATGAGCTTGCCAGATGAGGATGTGACTTTCCTCGACGCCTACGTCGAAGAAAAGGGGCTCGCTTCGCGGTCAGCTGCTCTTCACAGAGCCGTTCGCCTTCTCAAGGCGAGTGGACTTGGCTCAGCGTACGAGGCCGCGTGGTTGGAATGGCACAACGAGAACGAATCGCTGTGGGATGCCACATCGAACGACGGACAGCGCTAAGTGCACCGCGGTGAAATCTATTTGGTCAACCTTGATCCCGCGAGAAGTGGTGAAGCTAACAAACAACGTCCAGCGGTGATTGTGAGCAACGACGGGGCGAATAGTTCGGCTGAGCGAAGCGGCCACGGAGTAATTACCATCGTGCCAGTGACGTCGAACGTTACTCGTATTTATCCGTTCCAAGTTTTGATCCCAGCTGATGCGACGGGACTGGACGTTGACTCTAAGGCACAAGCAGAACAAGTTCGTTCAATTTCGGTCGAACGGCTAGGGCCAGCAATTGGTGAAGTCCCACACATATTGATGGAAGCAATTGACGAAGCTCTGAGGCTCCATCTCGCGCTCTAAGAGGTTTCCGAGCACCTTCGGCTCGACGCTTTTCAAAAGGGGTTCGAACATAGCCCCATCACCTCCACCATTCTTGTCAGACCCGCGTTGCTGGCCAACCGCACCCCTTTGAGTCCGAGGGCGTCAAAGGGACTCCTCAAGGTGGCAGGCAACGATGCCTATCTCGCCACCTCAACCGACGTCGAGAGGACGGCGGACCTCCACGAAGACGAACTTGGATTGAGTCCCAGTAACGAAAGTCGGAGGAAGTAATCAAGTTTGGACCGATGAGCCCCGGCAGCGAGATCAGTTTTCGAGTGCAGCGGCGAGACGCTCTAACGTCTGGCTCATTGTTGAGCGATTCCGCTCCGTTCGATCATCGATTCCCGAGGTCTGCTTACTGAACTCCAAGGCGGTCTCGGGTCGAAGATCATCGCTCCACTCAGTCACTCGGCATCCTGATTCAGTTTGTTCAAAGCGATATCCCCAGGTAGAGAAGTGAAACTCCATCATGGAGCACTCAAAGACAAAAGCCCGACCCGGATCGGCCTCGATAATTTTTCCTTGTGTTGTCCAGGCATACTCACCGTTGCGATTGTGGCCGTCAAAGGTTGCGCCGATTTCGGGGCCATCAAACCCTTCGTGCCATTCACAGCTATGGCACTCCTCTGACCACTCACCCATTCGGGTTACGTCAGAAATTGCGTCATAGACCTGCTCGGGGGATGCGGCAATGTCCCGGGATAGTTCGATTCTCTTGGTCATGGTGCCCATTCCACCACATCTGCCCTGCTCAAGCTGAGAAGGACACCCAACCCCAGGGCACCGTTTCTGTTTTATGCGGTCGCCCCTCCATGGCTGTCGGTGATGTCAAGGAGAGATATCTTGATCAGATGAGCACAAGGTTTACACCCGAAGAAGTACTGAGTGCGGCTCAAGGAACGCGCCGTCGGTCAATTGAAATCCTTCGATCACTCAATGAGACACAAGCTGCGCTCCCGGTCCTTACTTGTCCAGGATGGAGTGTGAAAGACCTAACGTGTCACATGTTTGGTGTTGCTGATGACATTTTAAACGGGCGCTTAGACAATGTTGGCTCCGATGCTTGGACTGCTGAGCAGGTGGCACGACATACGCCAAAGTCGCTGGCTGAGATCTGTGACGACTGGGAGTCGTCATCGGCCGACTTCGATACGTTTGTGCTGTCCATTCCTTCTCCTTCAAATCTGCAGGTGGTGATGGACCTTGTCACCCATGAACATGACATTCGACTCGCTCTCAATCAACAGGGGTGCCAGGACTCTGATTCAGTCACGATCGGTCTTGAGTATCTCCTCGGTCATCTGCGCCACGAGAATCCTGAACTCTTGTCGCTTCTCGACAAGCTTGATCTCTCCGATTTTGAAATGCTTCGAGTCTTGTCGGGACGACGTTCACTCCGACAACTTGAAGAAATGGGAATCGACGGATCGCTGATTCACCAACGCTTAGAGGGTTCTCCGATGGCGATCAGCGACGTCGATATCGATGAGGTCGAGTGAACCCATTCACGCTCCGATCACAAGCCCCACTAATTCTCGCGTGACGCCGGGGTAATCCATTCATAGCCGACGCCCCCTCAACAACCTGACATTGCGCAACGAACCCTTGAGCAACAAACCCCTTGTGACGGACTCTCCGCTCCCGCTAGATCGTTCCGATGGCCTTGGTCTCGGTGTACTGACGAAGTCCCGTCACGCCACCTTCACGACCAATACCGCTTTGTTTATAACCACCGAAGGGTGAATCACCAACACTGGCCCCGTTCACCACGACTTGGCCGGTGCGCATCTGACGGGCAACGTTCAATGCTTGCTCGTTGTCTGCCCCATAGACGGACCCGACCAAACCATAGATCGAGTTGTTCGCAATACTGAGCGCTTCATCAACGCTGTCATAGGGAATCACCGAGAGTACGGGGCCAAAGGCCTCGGTCTGAGCAATTGTTGAATCAGGAGCAACGTTGCCCAACACTGTTGGCTCAAAAAAGTACCCACTGCCGAGTCCCGACGGACGACCACCTCCAGTGACCAAGGTTGCTCCCTCAGCAACCGCAGTGTTCACTAAGGCCTCCACTCGATCGCGCTGGTCTGCGCTGATGAGTGGCCCCATTGTCGTAGCCGCTGCGAGTGGATCACCGACGACCACGTGGGACGCCAGTGCGGCGAGCTTTTGGAGTACTTCATCGTGAACGGATCGGTGAACGATCAGTCTGCTTTTCAAGATGCACGCTTGGCCGGCGTGCAGTGTGCACCCTTCAAAGAGAAACTCAGGGAGCACCGCGTCAAAATCGACTCCGTCAAGAAAGATGGCCGCCGATTTTCCGCCGAGTTCAAGGAGCAATCTCTTCAATGTTGGACTGGCCATGGACATGATTGAGCGGCCCGTCACGCTTGATCCGGTGAAACTCACCATGTCAACGCGAGGGTCGGTGACCAGAAGTTGACTCGCTTCAAGACTCGACGTCGTCACGATATTGACAACACCGGCGGGAATATCCGTTTCCTCATCGATCAACTTGCCTAACGCCAGTCCAATCATCGGGGTGAGCGGTGACGGTTTCAAAATCAGCGAGTTTCCGGCGGCCAAGGCAGCCGTGAGTTTCATCATGTTCAGCGTGTGCGGAAAGTTCCAAGGGGTCAAGACTGAGACCACCCCAACGGGTTCGTGGCGGAGTAAGACCCGGCCAGTAGCGCCGGCGGCTTCTATCTCTTCTTCTTGGGGAACCAGCGCTTTTTGCGCTCCCCCATAGGCCATGAACGCCGGTGAGTCGACCTGCATAAAGTCCGTGCCCTCTGAATTTCCCCACTCAACGCGCGACAAGGCAATCACGTCATCTCGACGAGCAGACAGTGCATCGCCCAATTGCGTCAAGCACGCTGCTCGAAATGAGGGATCTGCCTGGGACCAGGTTCCCGCATCGACGCTGCGACGTGCCGCATCAATTGCTTGACTCATTTGATCAGTCGACGCGTCGGGAACCGAAGCGATTACCTCTTCGGTTGTTGGGCAAAGGTCATCAAATCTCCCTGCCTGTGGTTCGTGCCACTCGCCATCGATGAAGATGCCGAGGTCCTCCACGAGACCACCTGCTTGTTCACTGCGTGGTTCTGCCATCTGATTGCTCACTCTCTTGACTCGCGTGTCACGATCCTAGGTTGGCAGCCTTCGTGACTCAACTGCCTTGACATGGATTCAAAAAATGGTCTAAGACTGGCAAGAGAAGAGGACGCCAGCTGGGGGAGCCATGGCAAACCAACACGATAGAACAACCCATGTGCGCGTCGCCATCATCGGCGCTGGCCCAGGGGGCCTTTGTATGGCAAAAGAACTCCTCGACGCGGGGATCACTGATTTCACCGTGCTGGAAAAGTGTGCCGGCGTGGGCGGAACATGGTTCATTAATCGCTATCCCGGCTGTGCCTGTGACGTTCAATCAGCGCTCTATTCATTCTCTTGGGAACTCAAGACAGATTGGTCACGACCCTACGGAACGCAACCAGAAATCCTGGCCTACTTCGAACATATTGCCGACAAGTACGCCATCTTGCCGCACTGCCGCTTTACCACCGAAGTCGTCAGCGCAAAGTGGCTTGAGGATGAAAGTCGATGGCTCCTTGAACTTTCTAATGGATCAAGTCTCGTCGCTGACGTTGTCGTCAGTGCGCTCGGGATGTTTAAAGATCCAACGCTGCCCAACATCCAAGGAGTCAAGGATTTTGAAGGCGTAACCTTTCACTCGTCTCGATGGGATTGGAGTCAAGATCTCCACGGCAAACGCGTCGCCGTCATTGGAACTGCGGCGAGCGCTGTTCAGCTCGTGCCAAAGATTGTTCTTGAAGCCGGCCACGTAGATCTCTATCAACGAACGGCAAATTGGATCTTGCCCAAGATCGATACGCCCTATAGCGAAGAACAGTTGAAGGAGTTCAGAGAGAACCCAGACATCATCAGAAACTTTCGCCAAGAGATCTACACGAGTATGGACGCGGGGATGACCTTCTCTGACGAAAACGCTATTGCTGAGCGCGAGATCATTGGTCTCAAGGTGATTGATGTCGTTGAAGATCCCCTTGTGCGCGAACAACTCAAGCCCACACACCCTTGGGGCTGTAAGCGACCACTGTTCTCGAATGAGTACTACCCAGCGTTCAATCGATCCAACCTTGACTTGATTACCGATCCCATCAATCACATCACCTCATCGGGCATTGTCACTGACAGCGGTGAGGAGCGTCCCGTTGACATCATCGTCTTTGCCACGGGGTATACGACGACAAAATATGTCTCGGCCGTCTCGGTGACCGGTCGTGGCGGAGCCCATCTTGATGACGTGTGGGAAGACGGAGCTATGGCCTATCTCGGTATCTCAACGCCGGGCTTCCCAAATCTCTACATGCTCTATGGCCCCAATACGAATAACGGGAGTATCTTGACCATGATCGAAAGCCAAGTGGCGCACATCCTGGCGCAACTCGAGTGGATGGACCGGGACAAGCTTGCGTGGATTGATGCCAAAACGGAACACATGGTGGCCTACAACGAAGATGTTCAAGAAGGCATCAGCAAGATCACCGTGTGGCAAGCGGACTGCAGCGGGTATTACACCTCACGAACGGGACGAAATGTCACGCAGTGGCCGTTCTCGATGAGCGAATTTGCTCGCAGAACAGCCACCATCAATCCTGATGCCTACGAAGTAGCGACCGTCGCTTCGTAGCCAACGTCAACTAACAGCGGATCTTTTTGTTCTCCGGATCGTAGGGTGCCTTGGCATGCAAGGTGATGCCCGACAGCGTTCCGCCTACGTTGAGTTGATAGGTCCCCTCAGAGAGAAACTCTTTACTCAGGGTCTCTTCCTCTGGGTTCCAGATGAACGCCAATCCGACACTGCGTCCCAGCGTTCCTCCCCAGGCGCCCGACGTCACTTGTCCCGAAGGAACACCGTTGCGAAGAACCAACTCTCCACCCCACAGCATCAGTGACGGGTCGTCAACCACGAACGATGTCAGTCGCCGACGTGCACCGCGTTGGCGGGCTTCTTCAAGGGCAGTTCGTCCAAGAAAATCAATCGTGGTGTTGAGCTTGGCCGTGAAGAGCAAGCCTCCTTCAAGAGGGTTGTAGTCAGGAGTGAGATCAGTTCCCCATGCCCGGTATCCCTTTTCTAGACGCAGCGAGTTAATGGCGTAGTAGCCCGCGTTCATCACGCCCAGGTCGTGCCCTGCAGCCATCAAGTCTTCGTAGACGCCAACAGCAAACTCGCTTGGCACGTAAAGCTCCCATCCGAGTTCTCCTACGTAAGTAATCCGGGTTGCACGCACTGTGGAGTAGCCGAGATCGATCTCTCTGCTTGTAGCGAAGGGAAAGCCATCATCAGAAAGGTCAGCTCGAGACAGTCGCTCCAACAGGGTTCGGGCGTTCGGGCCCATCACACCGTAAACGGCAGAGGAAGAAGTGACGTCAACAACGGTCACGAACTCGCCAGAACCAATATGGCGTTCAATCCACGAGTGATCTCGAAGGATCGACGCCGATCCCGTGATCACCAGATACTCGTCAAAGGCAACACGAGTGATCGTCACATCGGCTTCGTAGCCGCCGCGGGAGTTCAACATTCCGGTATAGACCACCGTTCCCGGCGCCACGGCAATGTCCGCCGTACACAGACGCTGCAACAACTGTTCGGCGTCTCGGCCCTTCACGACTAACTTCCCGAACGATGTCTGGTCGTAGACCGCCACCGCTTCGCGCGTGGCACGCTGTTCGGCCTCTGACCATGGCAACCAGTTTTGTTTTCCCCAGCTGTACTCAATCGCAGATGATTTTCCAGGTGGTGCAAAGAAGTTCGCACGTTCCCACCCCATCTTCGAGCCAAACGAAGCATTGGCTTGTTCCAAGAGGTGGTAGACCGGCGATCGGCGAAATGGTCTCGCTGTTTCGAGCTCACGATTGGGCCACGGCACGGCATAGTGAAGACCCAAGACTTCTCCGACTCGATCATGAAGCCATTGAACGTTGCCATTAAACGGAGCAAAGCGGCGAATGTCGACGGCCGCCACATCACTCGACGGTTCTCCTCCGACAATCCATTCGGCCAAGGCCTTCCCGGCTCCCCCGGCGGTAGCGATACCCAAGGAGTTAAATCCAGCAGCAACAAAGAAGTTCTTCAACTCTGGTGCTTCGCCGAGAAGAAATTGATTGTCGGGCGTGAAGCTCTCGGGGCCGTTGTAGAACTTCTTGATACCCGTCTCTGCCAACACGGGAATTTGGCGAAGGCCACTCTCCATCAAGATGGCGAACTGTTCCCAGTCCTCGTCGAGCAGTTGGAATTCAAAGGGGTAAGGAATCTGATCGGGTGCTACCCACGGTTTGGCTTCGGGTTCAAAGCCTCCAACCAGCAAGCCACCAACTTCTTCTCGGATATAGGTGTACCCATCGGGATCACGAAGAATAGGGAGATCGGGCCGAACGCCTTCTACTTGCTCAGTCACCACATAAAAGTGCTCAGCTGAGTGGAGCGGTACATTCACGCCACACAAAGCCCCTATGGCCTTGGCCCACTGTCCGCCGCAATTGACCACGATCTCGGCGGCAATGTCACCCTGATCGGTTTGCACTCCCGTAACCACACCATCTGCCGTCGTGATGCCGATGACGCGTGTTTTTTCAAATACTTTCGCTCCCCGTGAACGCGCACCACGCGCCATCGACGCGGTGACATCNGTGGCATTCACCACGGCATCTCCTGGGAGCCATAGGGCTGCCANGACCCCTTCACTATCCAAAAGCGGGAAATATTCTTGGGCCTGTTTGGCAGAGACCAACTCACATTCAAGACCAAAAGCATCCGCCGTTGCGGCCGTGCGTTGAAGTTGCGTCACACGGTCTGGCGTCCGAGCAATGGTAATACCTCCAACCGGCTTATAGCCCGTTGCAAGACCAGTTTCTTCTTCTAAGGATCGATACAACTTGGCTGAATACTGCACTAATCGAGTCGCACTCTCCGTGGCTCGAAGTTGGCCGAGGAGACCACTGGCATGCCAGGTCGTCCCCGAGGACAGTTGACCTTGTTCAAGGAGGACCAGATCGTCGACCCCAAGTTTTGTGAGGTGATAAGCGACACTGGCCCCAATCACGCCTCCACCAATAATGACGACTCGCGCCGAGGACGGAAGGGTTCCTGCCATATGGCTACGGTAGTGGATGCGTTGCGAGGTGCCAAAAGGAGATCTTGATGGAACAAGTTCACGAATCCGACATTGACCGACTTCTCAGACAACTTGATCTCTTCGCGCACGGTTCATTTTCGGTTGAAGATCTTCCCGGCGGATTGACCAATCGGAATCTCAAGGTAACGAATGACAACGGAAGCTACGTCGTCAGGATTTCTTCCCCGAATTCTGGGCAGCTTTCGATTAACCGTGACGTTGAGTTTGAAAATTCAAAGGCTGCCGCTGACGCTGGAGTGGGAGCACCCGTGCTCGACTATCGACCCGATCTTGGGGTCTTGGTCGTGGGATTTCTTGAGGCCACGACCTGTACACCTCAAGATCTTCGAGATGAGACAAGGCTGCGAGCTATTGCGCAGGCCTGCCAACGACTCCACCAGGGTCCCCGATTCGTCAATTCCTTCAATATGTTTGAGCTTCAGCCTTTCTATCTCTCGATTGTGAAAGCACAGGGCTACCGACTCCCCGACCGCTACCAAGAGTTCGCCGATCACATGGACCGAATCCAGGCCGCTCTCTCGGAGAATGTCGGTGCAACGGTGCCCTGCAACAACGACCTTTTGGCCGGGAACTGCCTGGAAGGGAGCGAAAAGGTTTGGCTCATTGACTACGAATATTCAGGAAATAACGACCCCTGCTTCGAACTTGGAAATCTCTGGAGTGAAGCCACCCTTGATCTTGACCACCTTGAGATCCTGATTGACGCCTACTTTGGTCACCCTGATCCTCAAAAAATTGCCCAAGCACGCCTCCAGGGCTTGATGTCCAAATACGGCTGGACCCTTTGGGCCTCCATTCAGCAAGGCGCTGCCGCCATTGACTTTGATTTTTGGGGATGGGGTATGGAGAAGTATGAGCGGGCCCTCTCAGAATTCACGAGTGCTGATTTTCCCAAGCTTTTAGACCTCGCCGGGGGCAAAAACTCCCGGGGACAAAAAACCTAGAGAATTTAGATCGCACCCTGCTATCTTTTGACAAAACCGTTGGTTAGAACCCAACAAGAAAAAAGGGGGAGTAATGGCTGAAGACTCAGTTTCACCATCATCGAGTTCGGTGGCGATGACGGAGGACGAAAAGCAGTTAGCAAAACTCGGCTACAAACAAGAACTTTCACGTTCTTGGTCGGGATTTTCTAACTTTGCAATCTCGTTCTCCATTATCTCCATCCTGGCCGGTTGTTTCACGACCTTTGGACAGGGCTGGAACGGTGGAGGTCCTGCCGCCATCGCTTGGGGCTGGCCGATTCTGGCTGCGCTTATCTTGTGTATCGGACTCTGCCTGGCCGAGTTGGTCTCGGCATTCCCCACCTCGGGAGGTATTTACTGGTGGGCGTCAAAACTCGGTGGTCCAAAAGCCGGCTATTACACCGGGTGGTTGAACCTGATTGGCCTTTTGGCCATTGTGGCGTCGGTCGCCTACGGATGTGCGACCTTCCTTGATCTCACTCTTGGCTTCCTCATCTCGGGCTACAGCTCTGGAAACCTTGACACGATCTTCATCTACTTCCTCCTGGTCTTCGCCGCGGTGGTGTTGTTGAACATCTTCTCGAGTAACCTGTTGGCGATCTTCAATAATGTTTCCGTATGGTGGCACGTAGTTGGTGCGGCATTCATCATCGTCATGTTGTTTGTCCTTCCAAGTCACCACGCAAGTGCGTCGACCGTCTTCACTCACTTTGTCAACAACACTGGATTCTTTAACGGCAAGACCAGCGGAGCAGGATTTATCTTCATTGTTCTACCAATCGGTGCCCTGCTTACTCAGTACACCATCACTGGCTACGATGCTTCGGCTCACCTCTCAGAGGAGACCAAAGGCGCTTCGAGTGCTGCCGCAAAAGGAATATGGCGTTCGATCTTCTACTCGGCAATCGGTGGTTGGCTCCTTATGTTGGGCTTCCTCTTTGCTGTGCAGAACCAAGACAAGGTAACCGCCGGTGGCGGTGGCGTCGCCGTAATCTTTTCTCAGGCGCTCACCTCCCGATGGGCAGGAACGCTTCTTCTGATCGCTACCGTTGGTCAGTTCTTCTGCACCATGGCATGTTTGACGAGTTGTAGCCGAATGATGTTCGCATTCAGTCGTGACGGCGCCGTTCCAGCAAGCAAGCAATGGGCACAGCTGAACCACAAGCGTGTACCCGTCAAGGCAGTGCTCGTGAGCGCCGCCATTGGTATCTTCATCACGCTTCCTGCACTCATCAAAGTCAACTTCAACGGTGTTCCTGTTCCCGTGGCGTTCTACGCCGTCACCTCAATCGGGGTCATCGGCCTTTACTGGTGCTTCGCTATTCCGATTTGGCACCGATTGAAGGCCGGAGACTCCTTAGAGCGCGGGGAGTGGCACCTCGGTAAGCATTACCGGTGGATTGCATACGTGGCCCTCGTGGATGTGGTCATTGTGACGGTCTCAGCGTTCTTGCCGACATCAAACCTCGGGGCTCCGTGGGTGACTGGCTTTGCCTTGAAGTACGTGAATTACACCATCATCGTGGTTCCTGTCGTCATGATCGCTCTCTGGATCTACTGGCATGTCTCGGTGAAGCACTGGTTCAAGGGCCCCAAGAGCACCATCGATCTCGGCCCCGACATGAGTGCCGGATCGCTCCCATAGCGCTCTAAGACCTCCGGGGTCGTTCGCACGATCTTCAAAACCCCCACCTTTCTGGTTCAGCCAGGCGGTGGGGGTTTTGTTGTCGCCATGAACCCCCTGTCCTCGGACTCACCGCCGTCCTCAGGAGCCTCGCCGTAGTGGGGGACCGTCAATTTGGGTCTCTTCCATAAGGCGGGGTTCTGAAAGTTATTTGCATGGATCTCAAGGGCTCTTAGCAGGTAAAATCCAGCAATCAAAGGCTTTTCCTTGAGATAATTTCATGAATTAAAGTAAAAAAGCTGCCGTGCTGGCAGAACGAATACCAAACGCTCCCCCTGAAGTCGCATGGAAATCAGCTTCGATTGTTCTTTTTGCTCCTCTATGGATCAGTGAGCTCATCCTCTATGGCTCTTCTCGTTGGGGCTCATTGGAAGCCCAAGACCCCCTAAACCTAGGGGAAACTACAGCAATGAAGTTTTCCCTTTTGTTTTATTTAATGATATTTAAGACTGTTTATTATCTCGTTATAGGATTTATTATTTGATCAGAAAAGATGGCTAGTTCTTAACATCTTAGAGCCTCTTCATTATTCCTATTAAGAGAAATAGTGTTTCACCACGGTCCTCCCGAGGGCGGGTCAGCGCCCATTGATCGAAATGCTCAATCGGTTTGAGGGGGATTGAGCACTGGATTTCACCTGAAGTGGACAAGTTGTAGAAATCTTTTTTATGCCTGCTGACCTGGGTTTTTAAAAATGACTTTGAAAGTACCCGGCGCAAGAGGTCGAAAAAGAGTTCGTTTTGGTACAGGGGTCTCCTAAGGTTGACCTTCGTAAGTTAAACCCCTAGGGGAGAGACCCCTCGGATAAACGGTCACTTTGAATCTTCTGTAATAGGACCTTCAAAACGGCCAGGAGGATAGGACATTAAGAACCAAATGGATTGGTAAAGAATGGTGAGATAAGCCATCTTTCCCCTCCACGGGTTCCATCGGCCAACCACGCTTGCGAGAGGATGATCTAAATCCCGGCTGTTGTAGTCTCACAGCCCGCAAGATCACTGGAACAACGGCTGAGTTCCCGCACACCGACCAACTGAACGATTCCCGGAACCTTTGTGTTCCACGAACCTACGGAAGGAAGGACGCGGAAATGTACCGACGTCACTTTGTCTCTGCGGCACTTACTGTCGCACTTGTATTCACCAGCACTGTTGTGGTGGCTGTTGAGGCTTCGTATGCCTCAACGCCCCCACCTGTTCACCAACCCGAAACGGTCTTGGCCTCATTTGAGCTACCCATGATCCCGACCACCGATATCAGCGCGAGTCCTGTCGTGCAGGCTCAAAAGGCGAGAACCGTGCTCACTCAGCAGTCGACTGCGATCAACGTTGCTGCCTACCAAGGAGCTGTCTTGGCCAACGCCCAGGCAGCAGCTCGTGCAGCAGGGATGGCAGAGATTGCGGCTGCCGAAAAGGTGGTGACGAACTCCATGTTTGCTTGCATTCGAACGGCTGAATCGGGAAACAACTACGGAATAACCTCGGGAGCGTATGGAATTCTCATTTCGACCTGGCATGCCTTTTCCTCCGTATGGAGCCCCTTTGGATCCTGGGAGGTCCCTGGGCAGGCTCCTCGTGAGATTCAGGACCTGATGGCCTACCACCTCTACAAAGTTGGCGGAGGTTACGGAGGCTGGCACGATCCCTGCACGGCCTAGCCGTTACGCGAGATCAGTCTTTCTTCGTCAATCCAGCCGAAGCCGCAGTATCGAGAAGCCACAAGGCTCCCTTGATGTTCTGCGACGGCAGGACAACCGGATCAGACGGCCCCTGAAGAACCTGGGCCACCACATCACGCTTGGCCTCGCCTTCAACCAACAACACGGTCTGGCGCGCAGCGTTTAACACCAGGGGCGTCAAGGTCATGCGCCAGCTCGTCATCACTTCGACGTATTCGGCGGTGACCCACCGATCCGGTAAGACGCTCCAGGTCAGCCCAGGGAATAACGACGCCGTATGGCCGTTCCCACCGAGGCCTAACAGCGAAAGATCAAGAGGTACTTCGGGAGCTTCCCCTGATCCAGGGTCTCCCCCGAGCACCTCTTTCAGAGTCGCCTCGTAGCGTTGAGCCGCCTCAAAAGGCTCAAGTTCTCCCAGCATCCGTTTCAGGTTCTCGGGAGGAAGGGGGACATGGTTCAGTAAGGCTGCAGTCGCCATCCCGGCATTGCTCGCAGGATCTGCTTCGGGCACACAGCGCTCGTCGCCGAAGAGCACAATGATCTTGGTCCAATCAAGTGCCTGGACCCGCTCGTCGCCCGCCATCGCTTCGTAGACCTGCTTCGGCGTATTGCCACCAGCCAGCGAGATCGTAAAGCGTCCTCGCTCTTTCAAGGCCACGGTGGCGTGATCCAGGATCAGATCGACGGCTGCATCGATCCACTGCGAGAGATCGCCGGCAACCTGGATTGTGGCGTCTAGGCCCATCGTCGACGAGATGCTCGGTAGCGCTCAATCGCGGCGTTCGTTGAACTGTCATAGTTCAACGGAACCGACTCATCCGTCAAGGCACCCGACACTGATGTCGCCATCGCCTTGCCGAGTTCCACGCCCCACTGATCGAACGAGTCAATACCCCACACCGCTCCTTGGGTAAAGACATCGTGTTCATAAAGCGCGACCAGCGTCCCCAAACTCTTTGGGGTCAGTTCATCAAGCAGCATGAGCGTCGATGGCTTATTCCCGGTGAAGGTTCGGAACGGTACCTGCCACTCCTCGACACCGGACGCAGCAACTTCCTCCGCACTTCGACCGAACGCTAAGGCCTGTGCTTGAGCGATCAAGTTCGCCATCAAGAGATCATGGCTTGCGTGGTAGCCACTTAAGGGCTGCAAAAAGCCAATGAAGTCGACGGGGATCAGTTTCGTTCCCTGGTGAAGAAGTTGGTAGAAGGAGTGCTGGCCGTCCGTTCCAGGTTCACCCCAGAAAATCGCTCCACTTTGAGACGAGAGCACCTTCCCGGAGCGATCGACTCGCTTGCCATTGGACTCCATCTGCAGCTGCTGGAGATACGCCGGAAAGCGAGCCAGATCGCTCGAATACGGCATCACGCCAATGGTTTGCGCCCCAAGGAAGCAGTCATACCAAACCCGCAGTAATCCGAGCAGTAGCGGGAGGTTCTGCTCCGCTGGTGCTGAACAGAACAGTTGGTCAACTTCGTGAAATCCTGCGAGCAGTTCTGCGAATCCATCGCGCCCGATCAGCAGCATGGTGGACAAGCCAATAGCCGAGTCCATGGAGTACCGACCACCAACCCAGTCCCAGAAGCCAAACATGGCTCGATCAGCGATCCCAAATGCTTGAACCGCTTCATGGTTAGTTGACACAGCCACAAAATGATTACCAATGGCTTCTTCGCCAAGCGTTGAGGCGATCCAATCTCGAGCCATCGTGGCGTTCGTCATCGTCTCGAGCGTCGTGAAGGTCTTTGACGCAACGATGAAGAGGGTTGTCTCGGGATCCAACGTACTGGTGATCTTTTCGGTATCAGTTCCATCGACATTGGCAATAAAGTGCGCTGCCAACGGAGCGCTGATTGAACGGCGNAGGGCCAGACTCGCCATTTCAGGCCCCAAGTAGGACCCACCGATTCCGATATTCACGACGTCAGTAATGCGCTTTCCCGTTGCACCCTTCCAGCGGCCGTCACGAACTTCGTCGGCGAAGTCACCCATCTGGTCCAAGGTGGCGTGCACGTCAGCCACAATGTCTTCGCCGTCAAGAACCAACTGTGCACTGCGCGGGAGGCGAAGGGCGATGTGGAGCACACGGCGATTCTCAGAGTTATTNATACGCTCACCACGGAACATGCTGTCGCGNCGCTCAAACACCTTGGTTTCATGGGCAAGGTCCAAAAGGTGGGTCACAACATCTTCGTCGATCAAATTCTTTGAGAGATCCATCGAGATCCCCGCACCTTCGAAGTGAAAGCGGCTTGCTCGATCGGGATCGTTCGCAAACAGTTCTTTAAGCGTCGTGGCTTGAATACGCTTGGCATCTTTTTCAAGTGCCTTCCACGCCTTTGTTGTTGTTGGATCAATGACCTGATCGTCAATCATGAAGCCCTACTTCGCTTTCGACTCAATGGATTCCAAGAGCTCGTCCCAAGCGGAAACGAACGATGCCTTCCCCTCCTGTTGGAGTTGGTCAGCAAGGGCATCAAGGTCCACACCAGCGTCAGTAATGCCAGCAAAGACTTCGACGGAGTCTTCCCCATTCGCATCTAAGACACCTGAGAATGTGCCGTGATCGTGGAAGGCCTTCAGGGTTGAGTCCGGCATGGTGTTCACCGTGTCGGGAGCCGCCAGGCCCTGGACATACAGTGTGTCCGAAGCATCGGGGTCCTTGGTCCCCGTGCTGGCAAATAACAAACGCTGTATTGGTGCTCCTTGGGCGATCAGATTTTGAACTCGCTCTGAAGCAATGAAGTTGCGATAGGCGCAATAGCTGTCTTGGCCTACGGCCAGACCTAGTTTGTCCTTCATGGTGGCGGGCACGGTCTTGGCGACAGCAACATCCCAACGGCTAATAAACAACGATGCCACTGAAACGATGTTCAGGTCCTGTCCTGCGGCTAAGCGGCGCTCGAGGCCCTTGGTATACGCATCAGCGGCTGCCAGATACTGCTCGGCAGAGAACAAGAGGGTGACGTTAACGGGCACACCCGAGGCAATCGTTTCTTCAATCGCCACGAGACCCGCAGGAGTCCCCGGGATCTTGATAAAGAGGTTCTCACGTTCGGCTTGTTTGTGCAGGGTTACTGCTGCCTTGATCGTGTTGACCGCATCGTCAGCCAGCACGGGAGAGACTTCGAGTGAAACCCAGCCGTCGAGACCACCGGTTGCGTCGTGGATGGGCTTGAAGATGTCTGCAGCCCGACGGAGATCGTCAATCGCAAGACGGAAGAATGCTTCTTCTTGAACGATTCCTTGTCCGGCCAATTCTTTGATCTGTGCGTCATACGACGATGACTTCGAAATCGCCTTGTCAAAGATTGATGGGTTTGATGTGAGTCCTGTCACACTGAACTCATCGACGAAGTTTTGAATTACGCCATCATCAAGCATCTCTCTCGTGATGTTGTCGACCCAGATACTTTGCCCCGCTGCAGCGAGTTCATTGGTTGCACTCATTGTTGATTCCTTTCCTCGGAATTATTTGTGATGCTTCACTTTCGGATTAAGCCATGAACCACTCTCGGCAATAAGCGCGTTGGCCTCGTCAGGTCCCCACGTTCCTTTTTCGTAGTGGTAGATCGGCGTGGCGTCATTAAGAATCGGGTCGACGACCTTCCATTGGGCGACGACCAGGTCTTCTCGCGAAAACAGGCTGTCGTCGCCATGGATCGCATCACCCAGTAGTCGCTCGTAGGGGGGCATCATCTTGCCGGCGTCTTCTTGGATCTCAAGTTCTATGTCTTCGCCGATCATTCCCTCTCCCGGCTGCTTGAGACGCACCCCAAGAGCGATCGATACATCGGGACTAATTCGCATACGAAGATGGGATGAGGCTTCAGGAACGACCTCATTGAAGATCTCTTGCGGAGGACGACGGAACCGCAGTCGAATCTCGGTGCAGGTTTCGGGAAGATTCTTTCCCGAGCGAATAAAGATCGGGACCCCCGCCCAGCGCCAGTTATCAATCCACAGGCGAGCAGCAAAAAAGGTCTCTGTCGTCGATCCAGATTTCACCCCTGGGATGTCTTGATAACCCGCATACTGTCCACGGACAAGATCCGCCGTTGTCATTGGCCGTACAGCCTTGAGCAACATCGCTCGAGAGTCGCGAATGGCTTCGGAGCTTGAACTCGAAGGTGGTTCCATGCAGATGTTCGAAAGGACCGCCAGCAAGTGATTTTGAAAGACGTCGCGAATGGTTCCTACCGAGTCATAGAAACTGGCACGATCTTCGACACCGAAGGATTCCGCCATCGTGATTTGGATGCAGTGGACGTGTGAACGATCCCACATTGGCTCAAAGATGGGGTTGGAGAAGCGCATGTAGAGAATGTTCTCGACCGGGTCTTTCCCCAAGTAATGGTCGATTCGATAGACGTACTTCTCATCAAAGTAACGGTGCAGGAGTTCATCAAGCGCAAGGGCTGATTCAAGATCGTGCCCAAAGGGCTTTTCGATAATGACCCGCGAACCGTCCTTATTGCACTTCGCATCGGCCAGGCCTTTGACGACGACCCCAAAGAGCGACGGCGGGATTGCCAGGTAGTGCACCAAGACTTTGGCGTCGCCGAGTACTTCGCGTAATGCGCCAAAGGTGGTGGGGTCTTCATAGTCCCCATCGACATACTGCAGAAGGCTCGACATTTTCTGAAATGCCTCTTCATTGACGCCTCCGTGTTCTTCGAGGCTTTGACGAGCTCGTTCACGCAAGTCATCAACGGTCCACTTATTCGATGCCACCCCGACGATGGGGATGTCAAGCGTGCCGTTCTGAATCATTAGTTGGAGCGCAGGGAAAATCTGCTTATACGCTAAGTCTCCACTTGCTCCAAAGAAAATAAACGCATCGGCTTTTTCGGCCACGTCAGCTGGCCGATCCGTCGCTGGGCTTCTCTAAGTGTCCTCCGAAACCAAAGCGCATGGCTGAAAGCACCTTGTCCGAGAACAGTCCTTTTCCCTGAGACTCAAAGCGTGTGTAGAGCGCCGAAGAGAGAACCGGTGCGGGAACCCCTTCATCAATCGCCGCTTGCACGGTCCAGCGGCCTTCACCGGAGTCAGAGACTCGGCCGGCAAAATCATCCAGGTTCGGGCTCGTCACAAAGGCTTGGGCCGTCAGGTCAAGGAGCCATGACCCGATCACACTTCCGCGACGCCACAACTCACTGACTTCCTTCAAGTTGATGTCGTACTGGTAGTACTCGGGCTGAAGCATCGGCGCCGTTTCTGCGTCGTTTGCCTGAGTCTTCTTGCCCGCATCGGCGTCGGCCAAAATGCCCAAACCTTCGGCGTAGGAGGCCATGATGCCGTATTCGATACCGTTGTGCACCATCTTGACGAAGTGTCCTGCGCCCGAAGGCCCGCAGTGGAGATAGCCCTTCTCAGCGGTCGTCGGTTCACCGCTGCGGCCAGGCGTTCGCTCAACGTCGCCCATGCCCGGTGCGAGTCCTTCCAAAATTGGGTCAAGTCGTTGAACAGCTTTGTCGTCGCCACCCACCATCAAGCAGTAGCCGCGCTCAAGGCCCCACACACCACCGCTTGTTCCGGCATCGACATAGTGAATACCAGAACTCGCAACGTGTTTGGCTCGGCGAATGTCTTCTCGATAATTTGAGTTTCCACCATCAATAATGATGTCGTCCTTTTCAAGAAGGGGGACCAGCTCGTCAAGAACCGTGTCGACCACTCCTGCTGGAACCATCATCCAGATTGCTCGTGGGGCATCCATCATCGAAACCATCTCGCCCAGCGACGTCGATCCCTTGGCGCCTTCCTTTTTCAAGGCCTCAATGGCATCGGCATTTTGGTCGGTGACAAAGAGTTCATGGCCCTTTTTCATCAAGCGCTCGCTCATGTTGGCGCCCATTCGGCCCAACCCAATCATCCCTAATTGCATGGTGTTCTCCTTATTATGAAATCTGTTTAGAACTCTAGGCTTTTTTAGGTCGGTTCGCGACCTGCCTCTGTGAACGTTTAGCGAACAGGAGGACGAGTTATTTGGTCAAATTGCGCCAGCGCCGCATCAAGCTCGCCACCTCGTCGTCGACGTGCCAAGTCGGCTTCAGCCAACTGGGCTGCGGTGGGAGGAGTGGCATTGGTTCGCAGAAGACTTTCGGCTTCAAGCGAGAACACCACGCCACGGAGACCCTCAGCAATTGACGAAGCAGCCTGGCGACGTTCTTCGTCGGGAGCACGCGAGGCAACCCGGTCAAGAGCAACCGCGGCATCTTCAGCTTGAGCACGGACCTGAGGAAGTTGTGCGTCGCCGCCGGTGGGTTGGGCCAAGACCAGGCTGCGGGCCAAGGTTGCCGTCTCAAACGCTGCTCGAGCACCGGGAGTCCAGGCGTCGTCCGCTTCACGACGCTTTTTTGATGCCATCAGGGTGATGACACCCACGACGATCAGCACCAGCACCACAATGATTAAGACGATGTAGATCCACGTCTTCGAGCTTGACGCTGGGGTGCCACCCGTCGGGGTCACCGAGTTCGAAGCCACCGATGGAGCGGACTGCGCGCCTTGTGTGAAGGCAACAACTTGAAAGGTATACGCCGTATTACCCGTTAATCCGGTCACGACACAGGTCGTGGGGGCATGGCCGGTCGCGCCGGTGGCCGTGCACGACGCACCACCAGGCGTAGCGGTCGCTCGATACTGCGTAATTGCCACTGCTGAGCCGTCCATAGGGGCGTTCCAGGTGATCGTTGCTTCATTTTTGCCCGCCACTGCGGCAACGCCTGTTGGCGTTCCTGGCTTGATCGCTCCCGTTGTGGTGGTTACCGGCGACGTCGTTGTCGTCGATGCCGTCGGGGTCACTGAGTTTGATGCACTCGAAGGAGCACTCGATCCGGCTGAATTGATGGCCACCACAGTAAAGGAATAGACCGTATTCGGCGCAAGACCGTTCACCACACACGCCGTGGTGCTTGCTGTGCACTGCGCGCCGCCAGGAGCAGCCGTGGCGGTATAACTCGAAATAGGTGGAGCACCTGGCGTCTGCGCAGGGGCAACCCAACTCACCGTCGCTTGTTGCGGTCCGGCAGTTGCCGTCACGTTGGTGGGAGAAGCAGGAACCTCTGCCGCCGCCCCCGCCAACACCGGGGTTACGGCCAGTAAGCCAGCGGAAAGCGCCACCATCCCCAGGGCTTTCGCCAAGCTTGTTGCGTTGAATCTCACGGCCATTCCTCCTTCAAACCAGGCGCCCGATTGGCGTGGAACGAAGTCTAGCCACGGGGACTGATTCAGGCCTTCTCGATCGATGTTGTCGCTGGCAAGCGTCCATTGTTGATGCTCTCAAGAAAACGACCGTAATCACTCCGGTTGCGTTCCACATAGGCCAGTGCCCAGGAGGTCATGGACTTATCAAAGGCATCCTTGTCACCAAGATAGGTGGCGATCGCCATCCGGTCCCCTGAACGAGCATGTGCTCGAGCCAAGGTCCACGCACAGAGGTCAACGTAGGCGGATGCCCTTAGCGCGTCCGTAAGTTTCGAAATATCTACTGAGGCTTTACCGTCATGGAACTGTCGAAAATAAAAATCGTGCGGCTCCTCGTCTCCGTACTGCACCCGGGTGTAGCCGAGGAACATGTCCGGGGTGGTCTGCATGAGGCGTTGACCGGCAACGACCCGCTCACCGGCGTGGTCGTAGTGGCTGGGACCTAAGTGTGATTCCAACACCGACGGGCTGGCTTCTTTGATCTGGAGGATGAAGGGGTCGCTGTAACTTCGTCCCATAAAGAGGCTGATAAAGCAGCGAGTCCCCACCGAGCCAACGCCTACTACTTTGCGCGCCATGTCAACACGCTCGTAGGTACTCATCAAATACGCTCGATCATCGAGCAGCGAGCTGATGTAGTCCTCAAATGCTTGCGCAATCACCGCATTCGTCTCTCCTGCGAAGGGAGACTCTTGTGCGAGTGACTCTGACGAAACAATCAGCGGTGGGTCATCTTTGAATTGAAGATGCCCGTTCTTAATCGTCGTCAATTTGGCGAAGGCTTGTTGCACAGACGTCCTTTTTGCTCGCGCCACAATGTCATCGACTGGCGAACGGTGCTCGTCTTGAAAGAGTGCACGCAGAGTATCGATTTTGCTCTCAACATCCAGCGCCGCGTACCAAACATCAAGGTTTCCTTGCTGGGAGAACCCCACCATAGAGTTGCGATACGTCGCCGACGCACTCAACAAGACCTTGGTGATGTCTTTGTCAGAAAAGTTCATTGACGACATGGCCACCGCTGCAGAGGCCAACATCCTCTTGACGTCCCACTCGAAGGGGCCGGGCAATGTCTCATCAAAGTCGTTGACATCAAAAATCAGTCGCCGTTCGGTGGAAAAGAAAATACCGAAGTTAGAAATGTGCGCATCCCCGCAAAGTTGCGCATCGATCCCCGTCGCTGGGGTGATACCGAGGTCGTAGGCCATCACCGCTGCTGCACCTCGGAGAAATGAAAACTCACTCACCGCCATCCGGCTGTACCGCAAAGGAAGGAGACTCTGGACTCGATCGACTCCCTGGAGTTCTAAAACACTGATGGGGTCGAAGTCACCAGGACGATCACCCAGAACGGCAAGAGCTTTTCTCGGCAGCGCAGCGCGTCGGGCCTTCCCTTTTTCAACTCCCTCTTGTGAACGTGCGGTCAGTAGATCGGTCATAGGTTCTCCTCGGTTCGTTCGATTGACGGAATGATTCGCTCACCCGGTGCTGAAGACTCGAGACCTTGCTCTCTGCGGAGCCGTGGTCCAATCCGTCCCGAGATCAAGCTCACCTCCAAAATATTGAACAAAACGATCTGAATCGGGAAAGCAACTACGGCACTCGTCCAAACCGAAACCGTGGCAAGCGTCAGCAAGCCGTTGATCAAGGCGCCGAGGTACGACGTATAACTTTCGGTTTCGGGCGCCTTCCATGACTTGATGACGGTGGGAAGTCCCGCAAGTCCATCGGCCACCATAAACAACGCCAGCCCCACCGTGGCATTCGACGAAACAAACCAGAGCACGAGACCCAAGGCAGATGCCAGGCCACAGGCAACGTCAAACACCCCCAACTTCCAGACGGCATCGTGGTTGAGAAAAGAAGCCGTCAAGACAAGCAGTGGCCCCAGCCCTACCGACAAGGTCATGACTGATTGGACGCCCACGCCCTGTTGAAGTTCCGACACAAAGACCAGACCAGGAGCGATCGTCCACATCAACCAGGTCACTCGATTGGGTTGGGTCAGACCACGCAGGGTGCTCCAGGCGTAGGCGCCAGAACCGATCATGCTGATCGCTGCCCCGAGATAGACAAAATTACCGCTGATCACAGAACCTATCTTCCCACACGAAGTAAAAATCGTTTCCAGAGATGCCCAGAAACGAAAGGGTTCAAGTGCGACAATAGAGAAGTCCTATGAGTGATCCAGCCCCACGTTCACGAAGTGAACTCAAACATGCCTCTCAGAACAGCAAGGGGAATCTGCCACGACTCCTTCTTGTCGTCCTCGTCGTCCTCGTTCTCGCCGCTGGACTGATTAGCTGGCGTCTGCTTTCGCATCATTCGTCGCCGGCGCCGTCGGTTTCGGCGGCGCCCACGACCACCACCGTGCCGCCGACCACGACGTCAACCACGCAAGCACCGGGACCCGGCTTTGTGAGAGGCGCAGTGACCGCCGTTGGTGACTCGGTCATGGTCGACTACCAAATCCCTCTGCAAAGTGCCATCCCCGGCATCACCGTCAGTGCAGGCGTGAGCCGCCAGTGGAATGAGGGCGAAGCAATCTTGAGTCAACTCAAAGCGCAAAACCAACTCGGCGCAACGGTTGTGGTCGGTCTCGGAACCAACGGACCAATCACTGCCCAAGACTTCGACCAAATGATGTCCATTCTTTCGGGAGCGTCGCGCGTGGTCTTCGTGAACACGCACGTTGACCAACCATGGCAGGATCCCAATAACGCAGTGTTGGCAGCAGGAGTAAAACGCTATCCCAACACCACCTTGGTTGATTGGAACACCTTGGCCGCAGCGAATCCGAGTTGGTTCGGCTCCGACGGCACCCACTTAGGAATTTCCGGCCCCGGCACCCAAGAGGTAGCTGCCGCGATTGCCGCTGCGGTTAGTGGAGCCAGTACGTCACAGGGCTGACTAATCTCATCGGAGTGGACGTCAAAGAGTTTCTCGGTCTTGAACGCCATGGCGCCACCAATCAGTGGTCACTTATTGTGCAGGAACGAGTCTGTACCCCTGGCGACTTCCTCTTTGGGGGCTGTGGCTTAGGAGCCATGATCGTGGCCTTAGAGGAGACCACCGGACGACCCACCATTTGGGCAACGGCACAGTATCTCTCCTATGCCCCCCTTGGCTCCACGCTCAACATCGATGTCAATGTCACTGTCGTCGGTGGTCACATCACCCAAGCTCGAGCAGTCGGGCGAGACCAGGATCGTGAAGTCCTCACCGTCAACGCGTCATTAGGCTCGAACGCCTTAGAAGTGGGCGGAATCTGGGTGACGCCGCCCAGTGTGCCGAAACCCCTTGACTGCCCCGAACGTCCCTTTCCTCCTCACGCTCAAGATTCAGTCTTTAAACATATTGAGACCAGGATCGCGTCGGGGAGAACCTGGGACCAGATCGATGGAACACCGGGAGGACCGGACTCGGCATTTTGGGCACGCTTCCCTCAACACCTCGACCCATCTGCAGCAACCCTGGCAATCTTCGCCGATTATCTCTCGGGGGCACTGGCCCATCCTTTAGGGCGCCACACCATGGGTCGCAGTTTGGACAACACCATCAGAATGGTCCAAGTTCAACCGACCGAGTGGGTGCTCTGCGACATGCGCGTCCACGCCTTGGTCGATGGCTACGCGCAGGGAATTGTGTTTCTCTGGTCAGAAACGGGAGCCTTGCTCGCAACGGCGAGCCAGTCCATGGCAATCAAACTCTGGGAATTTGAGGCCTAGAACGCTCCTGAAGTTTCAGCCGGGCCCTGCGTAAGGTAGCGTTTAATCTCCTTGGGGCTATAGCTCAGTCGGTTAGAGCGCAGCACTGATAATGCTGAGGTCGTAAGTTCGATTCTTACTAGCCCCACCAAGAGGATCCAGCGAACAGCTCCACAGAAGGCCAATGCCGCGTATTCGAGGCATGATCTGCCATAGTGGGAAATTATTTATTAAAAGGGGGACCATGAGCACCATTGAAGTCCACGGAGAAGAGCACGCGCTTGAAGTAGAGCAGTACACGATCGAGCAGATCCCTGAGGATCAACGTCACGGGAAATATCGTGACCTCTTTACGGTGTGGTTCACCTCAAACTTGATGCCCTTGACCATTGTCACCGGGGCACTGGCCACGGTGGTCTACGGGCTCAATTTCACTTCAGCCATTTTGGCCATCATTGTCGGAAACTTGCTTGGGGCGATCTTGATGGCCTTGCACTCTGTGCAAGGACCCAAGCTCGGCATCCCGCAGATGATTCAGAGTCGTGCTCAGTACGGAAGTATCGGATCGATCCTGGTAGTGGGCATCGTGGTCTTCATGTATGTCGGCTTCTTCGCCTCAAACCTGATCTTGGGTGGGGAGTCCATTAACCAACTCTCGAGTCATATCAGCGTGAACTGGGGTATCGCGATTTGTGCAGTCCTTAGTCTTGTCATTGTCACCTACGGCTACGACCTCATTCACGGATTGAACCGCTGGCTTTCTATCGTCTTTGTCATCGTCATGACGATTGCCGTGATCATCATGATCTCGAAGGGCCTGGGTGCCCACTTCATGCAAACGGGATCGTTCACCTGGGCCGGCTTCATGGGAGCAGCTGTCACGACCGGCGTCCTCTGGCAGATTGCCTACGCACCTTATGTCTCGGACTACTCCCGTTATATGCCCAAGGAACAGAGCTCTAAGCCAGTGTTTTGGTACACCTACGCCGGAGTCACTCTGGGAAGCATTCTCCCAATGATCATCGGCGCGATGGTGGGCATCGCTTCAAAAGACTCAAGCCAAGTTGCCGCCATTGATCACATGACCGGAGGATTCGGCTGGGTGGTCATGGTGGTCTTTGCCGTAGGAATTGTGAATACCAACACGCTGAATGTCTACGGTGGCGTGCTCTGTGCCATTACGGTTGGGCAAAACTTCAAGGCCAACTGGCTTCCAAAGGCCTCGGCACGCATTCTCTTCTCGGTGGTCTTTGTCGGGATCTGCCTGATTGGCGCCATTGTGTATCAAACAACGTTCTTGACGTCCTACTTCAACTTCATTTTGATTTTGACCTACCTCTTGATTCCGTGGACGGTCATCAACTTGATTGACTTCTACATCATTCACCACGGTGACTACGACGTTCCGTCACTCTTCCGCGCAGACGGTGGCAAGTACGGACGCTTTGATGTGGGAACTGTCGTGATCTACCTCTTGGGCTTTGTTGTCGAATGGCCCTTCATGAACACGACGTGGCACGAAGGCTGGGTGGCCAAGCAAATCCAAGGCACGGACCTCTCTTGGCTGGTCGGCATCGTTGTGGTTGCTCCCGTCTATTTCTTCTACGCCAAGTGGGAAGCGAAGAAAAACAGCAGCGAACTCACCAGCGCTTCCTAACAAGATCATCCTCACGCCATGAAGTGGTTCTTTTCTGAAAAGCATCGCCTTCATGACGCCAATCTTGAAGTGTGGGCGGGACACCCCAGTCCAAGTACCGAAGTGGCCGCCCGCGCTGACACCATCGCTGAACTCTTGCGAGGCGATGCTTCTTTTGCCGAAGCATCGCCGCACAGCCATGAAATTGGCCCCATCACAGCAATCCACGACCCCCGCATGGTGGCGTGGCTTGCAACAGCCTGGGAAGAAACTCGCCCATTTAGCGAGACCCGAGAAATTATTCCCGACACCATTCGCCACGTCAGCCTCGTGGAGGGACTCGGCGAGCAACCCGAGTCGATGAACTCCCCCCTCGGCCGTCTGGGTTACTGGTGCTTTGACACGATGACGCCCATTGTCGAAGGAACCTACGAAGCAGCGCTCAGCGCGGTGGACGTCGCGCTCAGCGCGCTCGACGAACTCGACGCAGTTGGAGAGGCGACCTATGCGCTTTGTCGACCACCTGGTCACCATGCCGGGCGCGCCATGATTGGTGGCTTTTGCTTCTTCAATAATGCTGCGATCGTGGCCAACGAAATGATCAGTCGGGGGGCGAAACGCGTCGGCGTACTGGATGTTGACGTCCACCACGGCAATGGCACACAGCAGATCTTTTATCAACGCAGCGACGTCGTCTACGCCTCACTTCACGGTGATCCCGATCGATTTTTCCCTTACTTCACGGGCTGGACTCACGAGACGGGTTCGGGCGACGGAGAGGGTTTTAATCGTAATATTCCACTGGCGACGGGATGTGGCGATGACGAGTACTTGGCCTCTCTCGATGAAACCTTGGACTACCTCGACGACTGCGGTGTCGAGCAGTTGGTGGTCTCACTTGGCGTGGATACCTATGCATTAGATCCCTTAAGCGATCTCGCTATCTCTCGTCATGCCTTTTATCAAATGGGCTCAGCAATTGCTGCGCGTGACCTTCCCCTCGTCGTTGTGCAAGAAGGTGGTTATGACCAAGCGGATCTTGCCTATAACGTTCAGTCGTTCCTTCGAGGCATCGCGCAGCTCGATCCAAAACCAGAGCCCGAAGAACGTGATCCCTCCTCACTATCCAAACAGCACCTTTAGAAAGCAGTTTCCACAATGAACCCGTCGACGTCCCTCTCTCTCGGTCTCATCCAATGGCTTCCCACCCCAGGAGCATTCGATGAAAACGTCGCAACCGCGCTGCGCCTTATCCGTGAAGCTGCCAATCACAAGGTCGATCTGGTCATGCTTCCTGAACTCTGGCTCAGTGGCTATGACGTCGACCGTTTGGGCGACGATGTGGCGAACTCCGCTGACGCGATCACGGGTCCACGCCTCGCCCAAGTCCAAGCCTTGGCCAAGGAACTGGGCATTTGGATCGTGGCAGGAAGTGTCGGAGAATCAACCAGCGACGGGATCTACAACACCGCCGTTGTGTTCAATCGTTTAGGCGAGATCGCCGCCACCCACCGCAAAGCACATCTCTATACCTTGACAGGAGAAGACGAGGTTTTCTCTTCAGGTAACTCTATGACCACCTTCCACGACGATGAACTGGGCACCGTTGGCCTCAGCGTCTGTTTCGATGGCGACTTCCCCTCCACCGCTCAAGCATTCGCTGACCAAGGGGTCGACGTGGTGCTGCAGCCCAACGCCTATGAGTTCGAGGCCGGGGCCTATTGGGATCTCTACTACCCCGCAGCGGCAGTCGCCCATGGCCAATGGTGGGTTCTCGGGAACCAATGTGGGATCAACAAGAACGGCACCCTGCTCGGCTCGAGTCGCATCATCGATCCGACCGGCACCATCGTTGCCGAAGGATCTCGGGTCCAGCCAGGCTCCACGCCCGGCGAAGAGATCATCTACGGAACCATTGCCTCGTCACCTGAGATCGAAGAGGCCAAGGCCTTTGCCGCCCTACTTCGCTAATTTCTAGCTCTCCCCGGTGGGAGAAGCCGCCAAGAAAAGTGGCAGACTAAGAGGCCATGGAACCCATAGTGAACCAAGAAGCCAAGGCCACGGTGATGGCCGATGACCGAGGACATGTCTTCCACTCTTGGTCTGCGCAAGCCACCATTTCTCCCATGGCCATTGCCGCCGCTCAGGGGAGTTACGTCTATGACTATGACGGCAATGAGTACTTGGACCTCTCCAGCCAACTCGTCAACACGAACATCGGCCACCAACACCCCAAAGTGATCGCCGCGATCAAAGCCCAGGCTGATCGCCTCTGCACGATTGCTCCGCAACACGCCAACGATGTTCGCGGTGAGGCA
>TBL_comb47_HYPODRAFT_10001381_pt1 | contig 31647 bp, 29 predicted proteins | sample TroBogypolimnion_40_FD_10682 | JGI IMG/M metagenome (IMG submission 10682) | reverse complement strand
CGCCATCCTGAAGGTGGGCCACCTCCTGAAGACCGGAATCCCCGCCGGCGAAGGAATGTCGCTCGCCATCGGCATCGCCACCTCGGCGGTGTTCGGCTTCCTGAGCGTTGCCTTCCTTTTGAAGTTGGTGCAGCGCGACTCCCTCTACCCGTTCGTCTGGTACCGGCTCTTCGCCGGCTGCGGCGCCTTGGCGGTAGTTTTCTTCGCCGTCTGAATCCCCCGCTGGCAAACTCCCGTTCCTGGGGTATCATTAACCTTTAATCCAGGTTAACCCGGGCGGGAGGGATGAGCAGATGAGCGCTGGGATCAAGAGTTGGCCGGTAGGGGAGCGCCCGCGGGAGAAGCTCCTGCGGCAGGGGGCCTCCGCCCTCAGCGAGGCGGAACTGCTCGCGCTCATCCTGCGCAGCGGCGACGCCGCCAGCAGCCGCAGCGCGCTCGACCTGGGGCGCGCGCTCCTTTCCGAGTTCGGCGCCCTGCGCAAGCTGGCCGACGCCTCCTGCGTCGAACTGCAGCAGGTCAAGGGAGTCGGTCCCGCCAAGGCGGCCTGCATCAAGGCAGCGTTTCAGATTTCCATCCGCCTCCTCTCCAACCGTTTCAACGATCGGCCGTTGGAAAGCCTCACCCGTTACACCTCCCCCTCGCAGGTATTCGAACATCTCGACTATGAATTCAGGGATCGCCACAAGGAGTATTTCATGGCGCTGCTTTTGGACGGCAAGAACCGGATCATCAAGCGCGCCCAGATCTCCGAGGGATCGCTGAACCAGAGCATCGTGCACCCGCGCGAGGTGTTCAACGCCGCGGTGCGCGAATCCGCCGCGGCGATGATCCTGCTGCACAACCATCCTACCGGGGACCCGACGCCGAGCCCGGAGGACCTGGAGGTCACGCGCCGGCTCTGCGAGGCGGGCGAGCTGATGGGTATCAAGGTATTGGATCACATTATTATCGGCGACGGCACCTTCTACAGCTTCTCCGAGCGCGGCGTCATGTAAAAACTTAAATCCAAAGGCGTCGCACACGGATTGAGCGGATTGAACGGATAAAGTCGGATAGGTCAAAGGCTTTTTTTGGGAACATCAAAACCTTTATCTAGTTTGAGTCTTTGCTTTAACCCGTTTATTGTTTTTCGTTTTTTGCCTTATCCGAATTTATCCGCACAATCCGCTCAATCCGTGTGCGACGCCTTTGACTCTGGTTCTTGAATAAGTTCTTAACCGCCGGTCCGGCAACTCACATGTGCCGACGCGCTTCACCAAAGGAGAATCAAATGCGCAAAGAAATCATCACCCCGGCTTCCCCAGAAGGAAAGCCTTCCCCGTCGCGCTGGATCGACCTGGAAAACCTGGCCCGAGTGGAACTTAGCTCCGAGGAGGCGTCCCACCCCATCGAGTCGGCCCTGCGCCTGGACGGCGCGCCCGGCTGGCGCGCCTCGCAGCCGGGCCCCCAAACCATCCGCTTCAACTTCGACAACCCGGTGCAACTGCGCCAGGTGTACCTGGAGTTTTCCGAAAAGGACGTGGCGCGCACCCAGGAGTTCGTGCTGCGCTGGTCCGCGGACCAGGGAGCCACCTTCCGGGAGATCGTGCGGCAGCAGTACAACTTCAACCCTCCCGGAACGACCAGTGAAAAGGAAGAGTACCGGGTGGAGCTCTCCGGTGTGACGACGCTCGAACTGAACATCATCCCCGCCGTCGGGCGCTCGGATGTCCGGGCCAACCTCGCCCGCTTGCTGCTGGCCTGACGCCAGCCGAACCTCCCTTCCCAGAGGACGCCATGCACCAGAACTTTGACGTGTTAGTTATTGGATCGGGGACCGCCGGCTATACGCTGGCGCTCGCCTGCAGCAAGGCCGGCCGGCTGGTTGCGCTGGTCGACAACCAGCCCTACGGCGGGACCTGCGCCATGCGCGGCTGTCAGCCCAAGAAATACCTGGTCGATGCGGCGGAGGTGGCCCGGCTCTCGCAGCAGATGTCGGAGATCGGGATCCACCCCCCCGCAAAGATCGACTGGCCTGCGCTGATGCGCTCCAAAAGCGCCTTCACCAGCGCGGTCCCGGAGCGCACCGAACGGTCGCTGCGCAAGGCCGGGATGCAGCTGTTCTACGGCACGGCGCGCTTCATCTCCCCAGAAGAAGTGGCGATCGGCGAGGAGGACACGGTCCGCGCCAAGACCGTGGTAGTCGCCACCGGCGCCAAGCCGGCCCGGCTCGACTTCCCCGGCTCGGAGCTGGTGGTCACCAGCGACGAGTTCCTGGAACTGGGCGCCCTGCCGCGCCGGGTCCTCTTCATCGGCGGCGGCTACATATCGCTCGAGTTCGCCCATGTGGCGCGGGCGGCCGGTGCGGCGGTGACGATCCTGCATCGGGGCGAGCGGATCCTGAAGCGTTTCGAGGCGGAGGTCGTCGACCGGCTGGCCGCTTCGGCGCACGCCCAGGGCATCATCATCGTCACCGGCATCAACGCCTGCTCCTTCGAAAAAAGCGGCGGGTCCCTGATCGCCTACGGCGCCGCCGGCTGCACAGAAAGCTTCCAGGCGGACCTGATCGTCAACGGGACCGGGCGCCTGGCGGACCTGGCAGGGCTCGACCTGGACGCCGGCGGGGTGGAGAGCAGCACGCACGGAGTCACGGTCAACGAGTTCCTGCAAAGCGTCAGTAACCCGGGGGTGTACGCCATAGGCGACGCCTGCGCCGCACCGTTCCAACTGGCGACGGTCGCCGACATGCAGGCCGAGGTTGCGGCGGAAAACATTCTCAAGGGGAACCTGCGGCAGCCCGACTACCACGGGGTCCCCAGCGTGGTCTTCGCACAGCCGCCGCTTGCCGGGGTCGGCATGACGGAGGAGCAGGCGCAGCAGTCCGGCGAGAAGTTCCGGGTCAACCGCGGCTCCATGGCCGACTGGCCCTCCTCGCGCCGGATCGGGCAGCAGCATGCCTATTACAAGGTACTGATCCAGGAGGAGACCGGAAGGATTCTGGGTGCACACCTGCTCGGCCATAATGCTGGCGAGGCGATCAACATCTTCGCCCTGGCGATCAAGTTCGGACTTGCCAACACGGACCTGAAAAAGGTGCTCTGGGCCTACCCGACGCACGTGTCCGATCTGAAATACATGATTTCCTGAACGGCAGGACGATTACCCTGGAGTGAGCTTGACCTAAATCGTCAAAAGTTTGGAGTGGAGGAGGGATCGGTGGCGGGTTTACCAAAAAAAAGCGCCCTGACGAAAGGAGGAGTCGTCACGGCGCAAGGTTTAATCTTTTGTTGGTTGTGCTTCGCCGGAAATGCCCGGTTCAACCCGGATCGTTGGGGACCCTGTGCTGAACCGCTGAGCTTTTCCCAGCTGTCTTTCTATCTTCAATAGTGGTGCCAAGTTTAAACCCTTGCACTGCCACCTTCAACATGCCGATATCTCTACTTTTTTACAGACTACCCGCCAGTGCGCCTTCCTCAGGGAGTTGGCAAACATTGAACACTTCAGCCGCCTTTACGGCAAAGTCCTCTATCTTTAGTAACTTACGATTGAGCAGCCAGTTTCAGATTTTGCACACCAGACGCAAAAAAAAGCGCCGGGCGGAGAAAGGAGACTCCACCTGGCGCAAAGTAAGTTTGCTTGGTTGTTCGCTGCCTACTGCTCTTTAACCCAGACCGAGAGACTGATGTTTCTGTCGAGCAGTTCCCAGAGGCGATCCGCGCCCGGAAGCACCGGCTCGGCAGCCGGTTGAGCACCCTTCCTGGCTGCTTCGATAAGCTGCGCTTTATATTGAGCAAGATGGACAACTTTGTTTTGACTCATGACATCCTCTTGCGGCAGCTTGCCGGATACCTATCTGACCTTTCTCTTTCCGAATGACATAGCTACTACAAGAGTGGTGCCAACGTTGTCAAAAGGCTAAAATTAATAGCAACTAGCTGATTCACAGCTGTTTTTTTGCTTGACCTACATGGCTGGTCTGTCACAAGGAAAGTTCAAACGATGACCACTTCAAGCAGACAGTCGCGAAAAAACCTTTCAGGCTTCGGCAGTTGCAGACATTCAACACCATTCAAAGTTTGAACAGCAGCCCTTGTCAAAAAAAGGGCCGCGCATTTTCACAATGCCCGGCCCTTGCTTCGTAGCTGAAACGTCGAGCCAGTAACGGCTCCAGAAGCTGCTTATTTCTGCACCCAGCGCCCGTTCTGGAGCTGCACCCACCAACCCGGCTGCGCCGCATCACGCTTGGTGTCGGCGTAGGTTGACGCCGCCTTGCCCATCACCTGGTCCAGCGCCGCCTTGCTCTCCTTCTGTTTGCTGAGCTTGACAATCGCCTTCGCCATGCTGCCCACCACAATTTTCCGGCTACCGTTCTCCGCCGCCACCAGGCTTTCGTCCTGGGCGCTAACCTTCGACTTTTCCCGCACCGAAATCAGCCCCTGGTTGGTGAGCCCGACCGCCCCGCTGGCAAAAAGCTGGTTCAGCCGCGGCAGCCGGCGGTTCATGTCATCGTAGGCTTTAAGGACCTCGGGCATGCTGGACATCTCGATGGCCAGCGCGTCCGCGTCGCTATCGGCGGCATATGCCGCAGCCACCAGGGAGAAGGATGGCAGCTCGAAGAGGATGCTGCTCTGCGGTTTTTCCGGCGGGGCCGCCTGTGGTTCGGTCGGTGCCGCTGGCTGTCCTGCCGCCGGCTCTCCGGCAGGAGTCTTATCCCCCGCGTTTTTAAGGAGCATATCGTCCAGAGACTTGTAGGCCTCCTTGGCTGCCTTCTCGGGGAAATAAACGTTGACGGTGATGACCGCGCACGCGGCCAGCAGAAAGCAGGCGGTTACCAGCAGCCATTTCAGAAATCTTGTCTTCATGCGTACCTCCAGAAGTCGTGCTTTATTTGCAGATGGAAACCGATGAAAAATACCGGGGAGGGCCTGCGGCCTGATAAAATATAGCACGCTTGGCCCACTTGAAAAGCTTTTCCCCCTTCCGGACGCCGTCATTCACCCCACTTGAATTCCTGGGTGGCGGGCGCGGCCGGCTCCCCGGCAGCCGGCGCCTCCCCCGCGGCCGGCGCCTGCTCCGGCGTGGCTGACTTGCCCCGCACCGCCGCCTGCTTGATCGAATCGAGGAGATGGTCCAGCGCGATCCGGTTTTGGGTCGGCGCGATGGAAACGTTCAGGTCGCGCACGCCGAACAGGTTGGTGTGCACGATCTTGAGGGACTCGAAGGTCAGATACCCCTCTTCCATCAGTGCCTTGATCTCCGCCTCGTCGTAGGTCCGGTCCGACCGGAAGAAGAACCCGCTCAGCTTCTGCTTGGCCAGGCGCTGCAGGAACTCCTTGCTGACCAGCATCTTTTCGCCGGATCCCTCGCGGGCCCAAAGCTCAGTGAACCCCGAGATCCCCGCCAGCCCCTTGGCGCCGCCGCTGATGCTGATCACACCGTCCACCCGCCCCGAGATGTATCCCTTGATATTCGGAAAGGTGCTGCAGAGCTCCTTCAGGCTGAGGCCGTTCAGCAGGAGGTCCCCCCGGTAGGTGAGCCCCTCGCGCATAGTCAGATACCCTTTGCCAAGCAGCAGGCCCTCGTAGAGCGAGGTATTCAGTGAGGTGATCTCGGTGGTGCCGTTTTTCGCGGTGGCGTGCAGCGTCAAGGCTCCCAGTTCCAGGGGTCCGAAACCGATCTTGCCGACCGTGACGATCTCCCCGGCGCCACTGGCGCGGCTAAGTTGTGTCAGGAGCTTCGGGAAGTTCTCCCTGCTGAACATCATGGCGGCGGGGGGCTTGCCGCCCACCTTGCGCGAGAGGTCGACGGAAAAGGGGAAGCGCCCGTTGATGCCGGAAACGACCAGTCTTTGTCCGGACAGCTCGAAGCGGACGCCCTTGAAGTCGAGCGAACCCTGCAGGAGTTGTCCCCCTTCCCCCAGTTCCAGCTTCCCTTGCGCGGCCAACGTACCGTCGAGCGTCGCCTCCTGGATCACCCGGGGCAGCAGGTTGATCAGGGGATCGACGATACTGTTCGCCGCGGTCTCCGCGAGGGTGAAGCCGAGGGTCCCCGCGCGCTCACCAGCGAAGAGGTGGACCAGTTCCCCCTTGATCCTGAGGGCCACGCCCGGCCCGGGGGAGAGCAGCGCTTCGCTTATCGAGAGCCGGTCCCCAGCCAGCCCTGCTGACAGGCTGAAGGCCGCGCCGGACAGCAGGCTCTTGCCGCCCGCGCCGGCCAGCGTGACCCGGCTCCCCTTGGCTTCCAGGCGGCAGGCTAGGGCGTCGCGGCGGGAATAGGAGCCGCTCGCGTCCAGATCGGCCAGCCCTGCGGTGGGAGCGTACTTGGCAGCTTTGGGCAGAAAGGGTGCCGCGGCGGCCAGCTCGGCGTCTTTGAGTCGCAGCTGAAAACTGGTGCCGGATTCGAGGGCGAAGGGATTGCCGACGATGATGCCGGCCAGGTCCCCGCCCAGGAGCTTGCCGCCCAGCTCCCCGCGGGCTCCGGTCCGGGAAAAGGCAACCCGCAGCGTTGGCGACCCGACGGCCTTCCCCTGCCAGGCGACGCGCCCTGAGGCAAGGTCGGCGCTCCCTTCCAGCCACCTGGCGGCGGAATCGGTTTGCAGACTGCCCCGCAGGCTCCCGGCAAGGGAGTTCACCTCGATCCCGCGCGTTTTCACGCTGCAGCCGTCGAAATCCAATGAAAGCGGCAGACTGGCAACCTTGGCGGCGCTCTTTTGCACCGGTATGACGGCGCTTAGATGGGCGATGGAGACCTGCGCTCCGGCCACACCCAACTCTACCGCGTCAAGGTAGGCCATCCGGTCGGCGACCCGAAACGTGAAGCGCGCGTCGCCCCCTTTGCCGCCGTAAGCGAGCGCCTGCAATTGCGCGTCACCCTGTACCGAAAGGTGCCCTCCCCCCCGACGCAGTCTGGCGCTGAGCGCTCCTTTTTTGAGGGCGATCGCGCTTTGCCCCCGGCTCCCCTGGACGTCCGCCAGCTGCACCCCGACCGTGGCGCCCAACTGCTGCGGGCCGCTCCCCGCGGCCTCGACCACCAGGGAAGCGGTGCCGGAGCGCGCCGTCAGGCCATAGCGCTCCAGAAGCGGGCCCAGCGCCGCGACCCTAGTGGCCGGCACCCTGAGGTTGGCGCTCAGCGGATTCGCTGCGGAGGCGTCGAAAGCAAGGCGCCCCGAGCAGGGAATGCCCATCAGCTGCGCCGACAGGGCGGGGATCACCGCTTTCAAAGGCTTCATCCGGGGCGAAAGGCTCAACTCGAAGGGGAGGTCAAGGGCTTCCAGAAGCGCTTTGTCGTGCGGGCCCGCCAGTGAGAGCCGGCCTTTGGCGCTGACCCCGCCGGCGGCGGAGCGGGTGAATCCGATCCCTCCGGTCAGCCCGGCCACCAGCAAGCGCCCCTCCCGGCTGGCCGTGCCGTCGCGCAGTTGCAAGCTGCCTGAGGCGCCGGTCAACTTGCCGCCGCCTCCCGCAAGGTGCAGGGCCTGGCAACCGAGCCTGCCGCCCAGCACCAGGTTTTTGCGGGTCACTGCTGGCACCAGGGTGTTGAGCACTCCGAGCTCCAACTCGTTGAAGCCGAGATCCAGGGCAAAGTCGCGCTCTTGCTTCAGATTTCGCACCGCTCCAGAGGCGTGCAGTTGCGCCAGGTTGTTGAGCTTCAGCAGGCAGCTTTTCAGTCGCGCCGCGTCCCGTCCCAGACTGTAATCGGCGGCAAAATCCAGGCTCCCGTCCAGGGGATAGCTCTTCCCGGCGGCAACGTAGTGCAGGCGGCTGAAGCGGAAATTCCCGCTCGCGCCGAGCTCGCCTTTATGGAGGCTGGCGGTCACCCGAAGACTCCCGGTGCCCCCGGCAAACTGCTCCGGCTTGGGCAGCTTCAACTGGGCCGCCACGCCCTGCAGCGAGAGCGCCGGAGCCTCCAGGACCAGGTCCAGGGACGGATCGGTTCCGGCGCGCCCTCCCCCGGAAAGAGCGTAGTGATTGTGCGCCGCGTCCTCGAAGCCGAGGTTTATCTTCGAATCAAGCGACCCTTTGGTGGCCAGGTTGAACATCTGCAGCGAGATCCCCTGCAACTCCTGGCCGGCTACCTTGAACGAGCCGTCCTTGACGGTGAACTGCCCGATGCGGGTTTCGGCGGGGGTCGTTTTTTTACTGGCCAGAAGCTGCTGCAACTGGCCGAAGTTCCAGGCACCCTTGCTGTTCTTTTCAAGAGTAATCCTGATCCCTTCCAGGCTTATCAGACGGAATCTCTGCCTGCCGCGCACCAGGTCCCCCCACTGGGGTGCGATGGCGACTGAATCGGCGCTGGCCAGGCTCCCCTTGGGAAACCCGGGAGGGTTTTCCAGGCGCACGTCCGTGAAATACAGGGTGCCGTCAGCTGTCCGCAGGTTCTTAACGCTGAAATTTTGATGCAGATAGGAAGTTACCAGCTCAGAGACTTGCCGGGCGGGAAGCGCTGTCGTTAGATAGATTCTGAAGGCAATGGCAAGGAGCGCGACGAGGCAAACGAAAGCAATGGCGAGGCGCGCCAGGTATTTGCCTGCGGTCTTGAGCGCTTTATTATTTGCCTGCACCGGTTCATCCATGCTCACCCACACTCCCCTGAAAGACTTTACCCCAAATCCCGATTTTAACAAGAAAAACCGGCACCTGCGCCCCTTATCAGACCGCCAGCCGGGCCTGGAGCGAACCCGGGATGGGGAATGTTACGACAGACGCATTGCGGCATCAGATTGCATCAGTATAATTACACCCTTTGAATCTAAATGCGAGATGCCGGTTGCTGACCAGGCAAGGAGTCGAGATGTCTCGCCGCAGGATGATTTTATCGCTGACGCCGCTGCTTTGTTTAGCCCTCGGCACCTCGCTTAGCCAAGCGGCGCACGCGGGGTGGAACGGGATTGACGTCACCCACGGCTTGCCCTGAAAAAGAAAAGGCACCCAGGTTGCGGGTGCCCTTTCTCACGTATGTGCTGGTGCTACACAACCCAAGGCTAGACCACCGGCAGCGAGGGGAGTTCCAGCCCGGCCATCCTCTGGACCATGCGCACCACCTGGCAGCTGTAGCCGAACTCGTTGTCGTACCAGACGTAAACGACGCAGCGGTTCTTCTGAACGATGGTGGCCAGCGAGTCGACCACGCCGGCGTGGCGCGAGCCCACGAAATCGCTGGAAACGACGTCGGGGGAGTTGGTGAAGTCAATCTGGTTTTGCAGCGGCGAGTCCAGCGAAACGGAGCGCAGGTGGCTGTTCAGCGTGGCGACCTCGGTTTCCTGCGCCAGTTCCAGGTTAAGGATGGCGAGCGAGACGTTCGGGGTCGGCACCCGGATGGCGTTGCCAGTCAGCTTGCCGGAGAGTTCCGGGAGGACCTTGGCGACGGCCTTGGCGGCACCGGTCTCCGTGATGACCATGTTGAGCGGCGCGCTGCGCCCGCGGCGATCCGCCTTGTGGTAGTTGTCGATCAGGTTCTGGTCGTTGGTATAGGAGTGGCAGGTCTCGACGTGTCCGCTCACGATGCCGAACCGGTCGTTGAGCACCTTCAGCACCGGCACGATGGCGTTGGTGGTGCAGCTTGCGGCCGAGAAGATCTTTTCACCCGCGACGATCAGCTCGTTGTTGACGCCGGAGACGACGTTGGGTATGTCGCCCTTGCCCGGTGCGGTGAGCAGCACCTGCGCGATCCCCTGCGCCTTCAGGTGGCGTCCCAGCCCTTCGCGGTCGCGCCACTTGCCGGTATTGTCGATGAGGATGGCGTTATGGATGCCGTACTGGGTATAATCCACGTTCTCCGGGGCATCGGCGTAGATGATCCGGATCATGTTGCCATTGGCGATGATGGCGTTTTCTTCTTCGTCGATGGTGATGATGCCGTTGAAGGGTCCGTGCACCGAGTCGCGGCGCAAAAGGCTCGCCCTCTTGATCAGGTCGTCCTCGCTTCCCTTGCGCACCACGGCGGCGCGCAGCCGGAGCTTCTCGCCGCTGCCCGACTTCTCGATCAGGATGCGGGCGAGCAGACGGCCGATCCGGCCGAAGCCGTACAGCACGATGTCCTGCGGTTCGCTCAAAAGCGGGGTGCGACCGGTGTTCACCGAGGCGAGTTCCTGGAGCACGAAATCGTCCACTCCGAGGTTCCCGGCCTGGGCAAGGTAGCGCACCGTGAGCCGGCCAATGTCGATGCGCGCCGGCGCCAGGTCGAGTTTGGCAAGCGCCTCGATGAGCGGGAAGGTCTCCAGGACGGTGAGCTCGCTGTCCAGAATCAGGCGGGCGAAGCGGTGCGCCTTGAGGACCTCGATGGTCGGGCTGTTGACGAGCGAGCGCCCGTACACCGTGGTGACGATGTTGTTGTCGCGGTACAGGCGGCCGATTATCGGGAGCATGCGCTCGGCAAGCTCGGCGTGGCTTTGCCAATCTTTCAGGTAGGCGTCTTGTTTCTCGATGTTCATGTGTGATCCCTTCGCGTAAAAAGTGTGCTGCCAGACTGTGTCGCTTAACGGCTATGCCTGTCAGAGAAAGCCTTTCCTGATAAAGGCGCCAAGCCAAAACTCAGGGGGATTCGAGGCGTACCGGACTACTGCCATTGGCAGTAATGCGACAGTGCTGGCAGAGGTGCGCAGCTATACTACTGCAAATAGCATCGGTAAAACAAACATAAAAACGCTTTCAGTCAAGAAACTTAGCTAAGTTGAACGATAGAGCCCTTTCGTAATGCCGAAGCTTAAAGCCGGCTTCTGTAACCCTTTGCACTCTTTCCGGTTGTCGTGTTATCTTCACGGCTTTGCATCCTTTGGATCAGCCAACGTTCGAGAAGGACTATGAAAACAATCGTATTGCTGATAATGTCCAATGTCTTCATGACCTTTGCCTGGTATGCCCACCTGCGCAACCTGCGGGCCGCGCCATTGTTTGTGGCGGTGCTTTTCAGCTGGGGACTCGCCTTCTTCGAGTACCTGCTGCAGGTTCCGGCCAACCGCGCGGGGTATGGGACCTTTACCCTCGGCCAGTTGAAGATCATTCAGGAAGTCATCACACTTTCGGTATTCGTCCCCTTTGCGGTCTTCTACATGGGGCAACCGCTCAAACTTGATTACCTCTGGGCAGCCTGCTGCCTGGGCGGAGCGGTGTACTTCATTTTCCGAACCTAGAAAAACTCTCCCTCCTGGAGGGTCCGGGTAGGGATGGGGGTAAACTGGCGGCAGCGTCTCGGCTATTCTTAAGCATCACGGTAATAGTCACTTGCAAGATGAATGAGGCAAACTATGGAGATAGAATTAACCAAGGAAGTCGAACAAACGCTCGTGGCATCGATCCGCCGCTATGTATCCGAAAACATGGAAAACGATATCGGGGACTTGCAGGCGTCTCTTTTCCTCAAGTACTGCCTGGAGGAAATCGGACCCTGCGTGTATAATTCCGCCATCGCAGACGCCCAACGCTATATGCAGGAAAAGGTATCCGACCTGGAAAACGTTTGCTACGCCCACGAATTCGGCTATTGGAACAAAAAGGCAACCAAGGCAGTTGCGCGCCGTCCCTCCACTAAGAAATAGCCTGTTCCCGGAGGACTGATACAGCTGGTTTCCCGAATCAAAGGAACGTTTAACGCTGGACCGAGAAAGTTTCCACTACGCCCAGCCAGACCGACAAGAACACAAGGAGCATTCCATGATCAGCGTACTTGCATCGATTCAGTTACACCAGGGACAGCGCGCCGCATTTCTGGAGATATTCAATGCCAATGTCCCACTGGTGCGACAGGAAAGCGGTTGCATCGAGTATTTCCCGGCCGTAGACATAGACGCCGGCCTCCCACCGCAACTGTTCGATGAAAACATGGTGACCGTCATCGAGAAGTGGCAAAGCCTTGAAGCTCTCAGAGCGCACCTCGCCTCGCCGCACATGCTGGAATACAAGGAAAAGGTAAAGACCTTGGTCAAGGACCTCTCGCTTAAGGTGCTTCAGGTGGCCTAGCTGTTAAAGCCGCCATCTTTTCCCACGGAAAGCCAAGTGCTTACCCGGAGTCAGACACATGATGAAGACAAGTAGCAAAAAGGGTCCATCCAAGGGAGGGTTGCGCATCGTCGCGAGCATGGAGGCGATGAAGGGGCTGCTGGTCCTATTGGCGGGTTGCGGGCTATTGACCGTCATCCACAAGGACCTGCATCTGGCTGCCGTCCACCTGGTTCAGGCCCTGCACTTCAACCCGGCCAAGCATTATCCGAGCATCTTCATCGACGCGGCGGACAAGGTGACCGACCTGCAGCTCTGGATGCTGGCACTTTCAGCGCTACTCTATTCCGTCATTCGTTTCGTCGAGGCCTACGGTCTCTGGAGGCAGATGCAGTGGGCCGAGTGGTTCGGCCTGCTGTCGGGCGGCATGTATATCCCACTGGAAATTTTCGAGGCATCGCGCGAATTCACCTGGCCCAGAATCACCGTCTTACTGGTAAACCTGGGCGTCGTGGGATACCTCGCCGACGCCCTGCTGAAATCGCGAAAGCCCCACAAATTCGTCAAACGATAGCCCTGCCGGCACGTAGGCCCCCCATGCTTAACCTTTTCCTCGCTGCAGGATTGGCAGGTATCCCCCCTGCGCAGTAGGGTGGAAGGCTCGCCGAGCGAGACAGGGGGGTCCTCCGCCCGGCAGCAATAACCACCTGCGTCACTACCTTAAGCTTCCCCCCGGTTCCCCAGAGGGGACACCAAAGACGGTAGCACCAAAGGAGCGCACCCGATGCAGCACAAGATTGTCAGGAAACAGTACAATTCGAAGCTCTGCTTCATCTGTGGCCTCAAGAACAACTCCGGCCTGCAGGCTTCTTTCTACGAGATGGAAAATGGCGTGCTGGTCGCCACCTTCGTCCCGACGCTCGAGCATCAGGGCTATCCGGGGCGGCTGCACGGCGGGATCGCCTCCGCCATTCTCGACGAGACCATGGGGCGCGCCGTCATGGTCGGCTGCGAGGAGGAAATCTGGGGGGTGACGGTCGAGTTGAACCTGACCTACAAAAAGGTGATTCCGCTTGGGGTGGAACTGAGGGTGGTGGCAAGGATCAGCGAGCAGAACAGCCGCTTCTTTCATGGGACCGGCGAGATTCTGCTGCCCAGCGGCGAGGTGGCCGTCGTGGGCCGGGGGAAATATCTTAAGGCGCCCTTGGAGAAAATTGCAGACTTTGATCGAGTTGAAAACGAATGGGTCGTGGTCCAAAACGAGAGCGACCCGGAAAGTATCGAGATCCCGTGAATCCGTCTTCTCAGCTCAGCTGCTTTTCCAGCGCCGCCAGCGCCCTTTCCAGATGCGCCCTGCTGTGCGCCTCGACCGTGTAGGCGGCGTCGGGCGCGTAACGCTCCATCAACTGAAAGAAAAGCCCGAAGTCTATATTCCCCTCGCCGGGAGGCGCATGGTCGTCCCGCAGGCAGCTGTTGTCATGAATGTGCACCTCGGCGATCCGATCTCCCAACGCCTCGAACCACTCCTGCATCCCCACTTTCTTAAACAGGTTCCAGTGCCCGACGTCGAAACAGTGGCGCAGCAGCGGGTCGTCCACCCTCTCGAACAGGCTTCTCAGGGTGCCGGGCTCCTCCTCGAAGATATTCTCCACCGCGATGACGGTGCCGATCTCGCGGGCACGCACGATCACGCTGCGCCAGGCGGCCACGCTGTGCTCCAGCCAGAGCTCGGTCGCCTCGCCGTAGCGCCAGCGGTCGTAACCCGGATGGAAGACCATCACCTCGGGAAGGAGGATTTCCGCCGCGTCCAGCACCTGGCTGAATCGGCGCATGGTCGTTTCCCGCAGCAACCTTTCAAAGGAGCCCGGGTTCAGGTCCATGAAGGGGGCGTGTATGGTACAGGAAAGACCCTCGCCCTTAAGCTGCGCCGCGAGAGATGCGAGCTCCCCGGTCTGCAGGGCCTCGAGCACCTCGCCGGAAAGAAAGATCTCCGGGTTCAGGCGGCGCTCCAGGAAGAACGGCAGGTGCTGGCCCAGCTGACTAAAGGGGAGGTGGGCGAAGACGCGCTTACTCATGGTGGGGTTTCCTGTGTTTTTTGATCAGTTCTTCCGCGCAGTCGCTGCAGCGCACCAGCTGGTCCAGCTTCAGGATCGCGGTCGGCTCGCCCAAAACGATCAGCGTGTCCCCCGCCTCGATCCTGGTGTGCGATTCCGGGTTGAAGCCCATGGTGCCGCACTCCTTCTTGATTCCGACGATGATGACCCCGGTTTCCTTCCGGAACCCGGAGCTGGCCAGGCTCTCGCCGATGAAAGCCGAGTGCGCCGGGATCAGGATCTCCTCCATCTGCAGCTCCATGTGCTCGTGGCCGGTCGCGATCTCGATGAAGTCCACCACGGTGGGGCGCAGTATCGCCTGGGCCATCCTGGAGCCGCCGATCAGGTAGGGCGATACCACCTTATTGGCGCCGGCCCGCTTCAGCTTGATCTCGGAGCCTTCCTCCCCCGAGCGGGCCAGGATGTAAAGGTCAGGATTGAGACCGCGGGCGGTAAGCGTGATGTAGACGTTCTCCGTGTCCGAGGTGACCACCGAGATGAGCCCCTTGGCCTTCTTGATCCCCGCCTTCAGCAGGGTGTCGTCGGCGGTGGCGTCGCCGCGCAGGAACAGGTAACCGTGCCCGTCCAGCTCCATCCGGTCGATGGTCGGGATATCCTTCTCCACCACCACAAAGGGGAGCGGCTTGGCGGCGAATTCCTTGCAGATCAGCGCGCCGATGCGCCCGAACCCGCAGATGATGTAGTGATCCTGCAACGCATCGATCGCCTTTTCCACCTTCTTCCTCCCGATGATCCGATGAAATTGCCCCTCGAACATGATCTGGGCCAGCGAGCCGACGATATAGCCTATCACGCTGACGCCGAAGAAGATCAGCACCATGGTGAAGATCTTGCCGGGGTCGCTCAGGTTGTGCACTTCCTTGAAGCCGACCGTGCTCAGGGTGATGACGGTCATGTAGAGAGAATCCAGGGTGTCCCACCCCTCGATGCCGATATACCCCACTGTCCCGAAGGAAACCAGCAGCACCAGGACGCATATGGAAATCTTCAGATGTCGGACCGGATCCATAAAAAACTCCCTCTGCGCGCCAAGATACAGTTGCCTCGGGCAAATTTCAAGTCAATAAGGTGAAATGTCGTGCAAAGACTGCGAAGTTCTTAATAAATTATGGATACTGTATACCGAAGTTCTTGACAAATTATGGATACTGTATACAATACATTCCGATCTCGGGGGGCGCCAATGAAGAAGAATGTGGAGAAGCATCTCACACTTAGGGAACGGATACTCGAGACTATCCGCGACGCCATCATGTCCGGTGCCTTGAAGCCGGGCGAGAAGGTGGCGGAGCCCGAGCTCGCCGCCCGTTTCGGCATCAGCCGCACTCCGATCAGGGAAGCCTTCCGCCAGCTGGAGTCCGAAGGGTACCTCACCGTCATCCCCCGCAAGGGAGCGCTGGTGGCGTCCTTTTCTGCCAAGGATGTGGAAGAGTTCTACGCCATCAAGAGCATACTGGAAGGGTACGCCGCCCGCAAGGCGTGCAGCCGGCTCAGTTCGCGAGAGATAAACAAGCTCGAAGGGATCAACGAGAAGCTGCGCGAGATCGCCGACGAGGGTGACGTCAGGCACTTCTTCAAGGTGCACAACAGCTTCCACGACATGTTCATTAGGGGCGCGGGCAACGAGAAGTTGCACGATATGATCGCCGCCCTGCTGAAGAAGTTCCAGCGCCTGCGTCTCGCCTCCTTGAGCAAGCCGGGCAGGATGCTGATTTCCGTCGAGGAGCACGAGAAGATCATCGAGGCCTTCCGCTCCCGCGACGCGGTCCTCGCCGAGATGCTGGTGCAGAAAAACGCCGAGTACGGCGGAAAGGTGCTGATCGAGGAAGAGCGTGCCGCCACCCTGAACTCGCCCTACCCCGATACGGACCTGTAGCTGACCTGCAGCTTTGCGCGCCCCTCCGGCGCCGGCTCCAGGTCGACTTTCAGAGTACTTTGCAGTTTGCTCCGAGCTGACTGCTCCCCTGCCCCACGTTCTCGCTTCGCCCTCGGTCTTTCCTGCACCTTCCCTCCGGGCAAGTCCGCTTGCCATTTTGCCCGGTTTCACCCGCCCCGTGCCCATTAATGCCGTTTTTCTTTGCCTCCCATGCGACTTTGCGCTAAATTTGCGCCTGGCTTCAAGATGTGAAACCTTGCGGACCTTCCCGCCAGCACATCCCTCCCTTTTCAAGGGGTGGACAGGAGGGGATGGGGTGACGCTCTGGCGCCGGCCTACCCATCCGCACCCCGCCTCTCCCCTTGAAAGGAGGGGGCGTTTCTGTCCGCGAAAGATTGGCATTTATCAGGAATCAATAAGGAGGAGCGCCCGTGCAGCAGTTGAAAAAGATCCCGAAGGTGGACAAGGTCCTTCAGTGGGACACGGTGCGGCAACTCCTTGCCACCCATTCCAAAGGGCTGCTGCTGAAAGCCCTGCGGACTGTTTTGGACCGGCTGCGCGCCTTCGCGCTGGCGGGACCCGTCGATGACGCGGCTTTCGGCGAAGCGGCCATCTGCACCGCGCTGGTCCGCGAACTCGACCTGCTGCGCGCGCCGAGCCTGAAAAGGGTGATCAACGGCTCCGGCATCGTGATCCACACCAACCTGGGCCGCTCTATCCTCCCGGAAGCCGCCAGGGACGCCCTCAACAACATCGCCTTCTCCTATTCCAACCTGGAATTCGACCTGGACGCCGGCCAGCGCGGCAGCCGCTACAGCCACGTGGAAGCGCTCATCTGCGAACTGACCGGCGCCGAAGCAGCCATCGTGGTGAACAACAACGCCGCGGCGGTGCTGCTTGCGCTCAGCTCCCTCGCCTCCGGGCGCGAGGCGGTCGTCTCCCGCGGTGAACTGGTGGAGATCGGCGGCTCGTTCCGCATACCCGACGTCATGCGGCTCTCCGGCGTCACGCTCAGGGAGGTCGGCACCACCAACCGGACCCACGCCAGGGATTACAGCTCCGCGGTCGGCTCCGAAACCGCGCTCTTTCTCAAGGTGCACTGCAGCAACTTCGCCGTGGTCGGCTTCACCGCCGAGGTGAGCGCCGCTGAACTGGTCGCGCTCGGCGCCGCGGCAGGCGTGCCGGTGCTCGCCGACATGGGGAGCGGCAACCTGGTCGACCTCTCCGGCCTGCTGTCGTGCGACGAACCGACCGTACAGGCATTCGTGCGCGCCGGAGTCGACGTCATCACCTTCAGCGGCGACAAGCTGCTGGGCGGCCCCCAGGCCGGGCTCATCGTCGGCAAGAGTGCGTTCATCGAGCCGATGAAGAAGCACCCGCTGCTGCGGGCCCTGCGCATGGACAAGCTGACCCTCGCCACCCTGGAGGCGACGCTCGGGCTCTACCGGGACGAGCGGGTCGCCTTCCGGGAGGTGCCGACCCTGCGGATGCTCAGTGTTCCGCCGAGCGAACTCGCCAGCCGGGCCCGGCGCATCGTGCGCCAGTTGCGCCGGCAGACGCCCGAGGCAGTGACGCTCTCCCTTTCGGAAGGCTTCTCGCAGGCAGGCGGCGGTACCCTGCCGCTCCTGAACCTTCCCACAACCTTGATCGAGGTGAGGGCCAGCGGCCTTTCTCCCAACGACATAGAGGCAGGCCTCAGGAATTTCGACGTGCCGGTCATCGGCAGGATTTCCAAGGGCGCCTTTCTGCTGGATCCCCGCACGGTACTGGACGCGGACCTTCCCGATCTCGGCGCGGCGCTCGCCTCGCTCGTGGCGGAGAAGTAGGGTGACTTCTTTGCTGGGGAGAGAGTTTCTGCCCCCTGCACGGTTTTTCTGGTTTTTTGGCCGTGGCGCTGTATAATCGGCGCTTTGCCAGTCAGCAGCGCCGCTGCCGCACGACGAGGTTGCTTTTGAAAAAGATTTACGCGCTGATCCCCGCCGCGGGCATGGGAAAAAGGATGGGAGCCGGGCAGAACAAGCAGTATCTGCTACTGGACGACATGCCGATCCTGGCCCACACCCTCAGGGTTTTCGAACAAGCGCCCTTCATCGACGGAATATATCTGATCACGCCGGAGCAGGAAATTCCCTTCTGCCAAAGTGACGTGGTGCAGCGCTACGGCTTCACCAAGGTGCGGGCGGTTGTCGCGGGAGGCGCGGAGCGCCAACACTCGGTCCTGAACGGATTGAGCGCCATGACAGGAATCGGCCCGGACGACCTGGTGCTGATCCACGATGGCGTGCGCCCCTTTGTGCCGCTGGACCTGCTGCAGCGCGCGGCGAGCGCTGCGGACCAGTTTGGCGCAGCGGTCGTCGCGGTACCGGTCAAGGACACCGTCAAGTTCGTCAAAGACGGCATCGTCACGGCAACCCCGCCTCGGGAGGAACTCTGGCTCGCCCAGACACCGCAGGCATTTCGCTACGGCCTGATCCGCGCGGCTCATGAAGCGGCGGCGGCCGCCGGTTTTCTCGGCACCGATGACGCCTCGCTCCTGGAGCGGCAGGGCTGGCCGCTGCACGTCGTCATGGGTGATTATCGGAACATCAAGATCACCACCCCGGAAGACATGATCCTGGCGCAGGCGTTTTTAAAGGGATAGCCCCCACTATTATGTACATCATCTGACCCAGAAGGGAGGGTTCCATGCGGATAGGAAACGGTTACGACGTACACAAGCTGGTCGCCGGGCGAAGGCTCATCCTGGGCGGCGTCGATGTCCCCCACACCAAGGGGCTGCTCGGTCACTCGGACGCCGACGTGCTGCTGCACGCCCTGTCGGACGCCATCCTCGGCGCCATCGGGGAGGGCGACATCGGGCGGCACTTCCCGGACACGGACCCGGCATACAAGGGGGCCGACAGCATCAAGCTGCTGCGCCACGTCATGGCCCTTGCCGACGCCAAGGGATTCCGCATCGGCAACGTGGACACTACCATTGTGGCCCAGCGCCCCAAACTCGCCAGCTTCATCCCCCAGATGAGGATCAACATCGCCAGGGCACTGTCGACCGACGAGGAGCGGGTGAACGTCAAGGCGACCACAACCGAAGAACTCGGCTTCGCCGGGCGCGGCGAGGGGATCGCCGCCTACGCAGTCGCCCTGCTGGAGAAGAAACGCTAGCCATTGCCGCCGGAGACCAGGGGGCGTACAATCAGAGCTGGAGTGGTGTACCGAACTTCCCAAAATCGGCCGAGGGGAATCGCAGGACGAGCGCGGCGTTTCCTTGGGCGAGGGAGTGCCTGATGCTCAGGCACGGGAAATTTTTCAGAACGTGAAATTGTAACACTCAAAATACTAAATACACGCCGCAGGGAGTATTCCCCGCCGCACCCGGGACAATATATGACCAACACCGAGACCCAGGCACCCGAAAAGGGAACCAATTTCATCAGGAACATTGTCACCGAGGACCTCAAGAGCGGCAAGCATACGGGGATCGTCACCCGCTTCCCGCCCGAGCCCAACGGCTACCTGCACATAGGGCACGCGAAATCCATCTGCCTCAACTTCGGCCTGGCGCGGGACTTCCAGGGGCGCTGCCACCTGCGCTTCGACGACACCAACCCCGCCAAGGAAGAGGTCGAGTACGAGGACTCCATCAAGGAGAACGTGAAGTGGCTCGGCTTTGACTGGGGCGAGCACCTGCACCACGCCTCGGACTACTTCGAGGACTTCTACCGGTACGCAGTGCGGCTCATCGAGATGGACCGCGCCTTCGTGGACAGCCTCTCCGCCGATGAGATGCGCAGCTACCGCGGCACGCTGAACGAGCCCGGCAAGGAGAGCCCCTACCGCAGCCGCCCGGTCCAGGAGAACCTCGACCTCTTCGCGCGCATGCGGGCCGGCGAGTTCGCCGACGGCGCCCACGTGCTCAGGCTGAAGATCGACATGGCGTCGCCCAACGTGAACATGCGCGACCCGGTCATCTTCCGGATCAAGAAGGTCGAGCACCACCGCACCGGCGACACCTGGTGCATCTACCCGATGTACGACTACGCCCACTGCATCTCCGACTCTATCGAGGGGATCACCCACTCCGTCTGCACCCTGGAGTTCGAGGACCACCGCCCCCTGTACGACTGGGTGCTGGATGCGCTGGGGCTCCCCTGCCATCCGCAGCAGATCGAATTCGCCCGCCTGAACCTGAGCTACACGGTCATGAGCAAGAGAAAGCTCCTGGAACTGGTGCAGGAAAAGCTGGTGGACGGCTGGGACGACCCGCGCATGCCGACCCTGGTCGGCCTAAGGCGGCGCGGCTTTACGCCGGAATCGATCCGTGCCTTCTGCGAGACCATCGGCGTCGGCAAGGCGGACAGCTTCATCGACATGGGGATCCTTGAGGAGGCGGTGCGCGAGGACCTGAACCTGCGGGCGCCGCGCGTCATGGCGGTGCTGCGCCCCCTCAAGCTGGTCATCGACGGCTATCCCGAGAATGAGAGCGAGGAGTTCGACGCCGCCAACCATCCCAGTGACCCGGCGATGGGAACCCGCAAGGTCCCCTTCTCGAAGACCGTCTACATCGAGCGCGACGACTTTCAGGAGGAGCCCTCCAAGGGGTTCTTCCGGCTCGCCCCGGGGCGCGAGGTGCGGCTGCGCTACGCATACATCGTGCGCTGCGAGTCCGTGGTGAAGGACGCCAGCGGCGAGATCGTCGAACTGCATGCGAGTTACGAACCGGCCTCCCGCGGCGGGACCGCGCCGGACGGCAGGAAGATCAAGGGGACCATCCACTGGGTTTCCGCGCAGCACGCGGTCGAGGCCGAGGTGCGGCTCTACGACCGGCTCTTCTCCACGCCGAACCCCGGCGGCAAGAACGAGGTCGATTACCGCGAGAGCATCAACCCGAAATCGGTCGAGACCCTCTCGGGTTGCAAGCTGGAGCCGTCCCTGGCCGCAGCGAGCGCTGAGGACCGCTTCCAGTTCGAGCGCCTGGGCTATTTCTGCCTCGACTCCAAGGATGCCGGACCGGGACGCCCCGTCTTCAACAGGACGGCGACCCTGCGCGACTCCTGGAGTGAGCAGAAGCGCTAGTACCCAGCGGTATTTATTATTTTTCCGATTTTATTAAGAGGATTTCCCCATGGCATTGCGCGTCTACAACACACTGTCCGGCTCCAAAGAAGAATTCGTACCGATCAACCCCGGCAAGGTCGGCATGTACGTCTGCGGCGTCACCGTCTACGACAACTGCCACATCGGCCACGCCCGCGCCAACGTCGTCTTCGACATGATCTACCGCTACCTGGGCGCCAAGGGGCTCGAGGTGAGCTACGTCCGCAACTACACGGACATAGACGACAAGATCATCAACCGGGCCAACCGGGAAGGGGTTCCTTTCCAGGATGTCTCGGAGCGCTTCATCGCCGAGTTCGACAAGGACATGGCGCGACTGTCGCTCAAGTTGCCGACTTTCCAGCCCAAGGCGACCGAGAACGTCCCGGAGATCATCGCCCTGGTGGAGAAGCTGATCGAAAAGGGCTTTGCCTACCAGTCCGGCTCGGACGTGAACTTCTGCGTCGAGAAATTCGACACCTACCTGAAGCTCTCCAAGCGCAACCTGGAGGACATGCAGGCGGGAGCCCGCATCGAGGTGGACGAGCGCAAGCGGCACCCGATGGATTTCGCACTCTGGAAGGGCGCCAAGCCGGGCGAGCCCTTCTGGGAATCGCCCTGGGGCAACGGCAGGCCGGGCTGGCACATCGAGTGCTCCGCCATGAGCATGAAGTTCCTGGGGGAGACCTTCGACATCCACGGCGGCGGCAAGGACCTGATCTTCCCGCACCACGAAAACGAGATCGCCCAGGCCGAGGCCGCGACCGGCAAACCGTTCGTGAAATACTGGCTGCATAACGGCTTCGTGAACATCAACGCCGAAAAGATGTCCAAGTCGCTGGGGAACTTCTTCACCATCAAGGAGGTGCTGGAGCGCTACGACGCGGAGGTGCTCCGCTTCTTCCTGCTCTCCGCCCACTACCGTTCCCCGATCGACTTCTCGGACCAGAACCTGAAGGACGCGGAACTCGGCCTGGAGCGGATCTACAACGCCCTGGCCGCGATTGACGAGCGCCTGCTGGCGCCCGGAGCCGGACTTGCCCCCTCCGAGGAGAGCGCGGAACTGGAAGAGAAGTGCGCCGCCCTGCCGGGCCGCTTCGGCGAGGCGATGGACGACGACTTCAACACGGCACTGGCTCTCGGACACATATTCGACCTCGTGCGCTCTATCAACAAGACGCTCCCTTTTGCCCCGGCGGAATTGCTGCAGCAGGTGAAACGGGAGGTGGCGACCATCGCCCTGACCCTCGGTGTCTGCGACTCTCAGCCCGCCTCCTTCCTGGAAAGGATCAAGGCCCGCAAGACGCAGGACATGGAGATCCCCGTGGCGGAGATCGAGCAGCTCATCGTCGAGCGCGGCGAAGCCAGGAAGGCGAAGAACTTCAAGAGGGGCGACGAGATCAGGGATCTGCTGCTGGAGAAGAACATCATCCTGCTGGACAGTGCCCAGGGGACGACGTGGAAGGTTAAGTAGGACCGCACGCGGCTGCAGGAATGGGGATCTGTTCTTGCGGTTGCACCAGGAGAACGCTAGGCATAAAAAAAGGCCGCTTGACGCGGCCGTTTTTTTGCTGGATGGAGGGACAGGCGGCCTACTAGGCCGCCTGTTTTTCTAATCCGGCGCTGCACGCCCTGGACTTCACCAGCTCCATCGCTTCCCTCATGATGTCGGAAACGCTTTTCTTGGTGGTGTCCATGATCATCTCAAGAGTCTCACGCTCTTCGTCGCTGATCCTCATGGATATTACGTTGTACCTCGGATTCTCTCTCATTCTTCCCATGTGCTCACCCCTTATAATTGATGGTTAGTTAGTGTGCCAGACTACTCTACCTATTGCTATATGCGTGCCAACCGTCAAAAACGCGCATACCCAGAAGTAAGTAGCTTAAATCACACACAATTTAAATCAATGATTAGGGGCTTGTTATAATTTAGTGTATACAAAGTGGGCCACTTTTGGCACAAATCTGCCAAATATACCCATTTGTATCATTTTGTCTGTTCCCTGGCACAGAAGCTGTGCATCAGAGGGACAGCTCATCCTCGCGCGCCCTGATTGTGCGTCCTTTCAGCCCGTGTTTGTCCAAAAGGCGGTAAAAAGTGCGCCTGGGTATGTTGGCGAGTTGTGCCGCTTTTGACACATTGCCTCCCGCGTCTGCCAGGTAGCGCTGGATCAGCTTCTTCTCCACCCTGAGGACGTGCGGCTCCCGCTCCTTCTTGAAGGAGCGCAGGTCAATGATGTCCTCACCCTCCTCCGCGTAGCTCTCGGCAAAGGCAAGCGGCAGGTTGCCGAGTTTAATGATTTCGTCGTGGGTGAGCACCGCGGCCCGCTCGATGACGTTTTGCATCTCCCTGATGTTGCCGGGCCAGGGATACTTGACCATGGCGTTGACGGCACGCTCCTCGATGCCGATGATGTTCTTGTTCAGCTTGTTGCGCGCCTTCTCCAGGAAGTAGTGTGCCAGTTGCGGAATGGATTCGGCCCGGGTGCGCAACGGCGGCATGGTGATGGAGAAGACGTTGAGCCGGTAGTAGAGGTCCTCGCGGAACCAGCCGTCCCGCACGCCGTCCTCCAGCGACTTGTTGGTCGCCGCGATCAGGCGCACGTCGACCCGCTTGGAAAGGGTGCCGCCGACCGGGCGCACCTCGCCCAGGTCCAGCACCCGGAGCAATTCGCCCTGGAGCTTGGGGGTGATGTCCCCGATCTCGTCCAGGAAGATGGTACCTCCGTCCGCCGCTTCGAAGAGCCCCTTTTTCTCAGCGATGGCGCCGGTGAAAGAGCCCTTCTTATGACCGAACAGCTCGCTTTCCAGGAGTGAATCGGTGATGGTGGTGCAGTTCACCGTTACCAGCGGCTTGTCGTTTCTCTTGCTGTAGCGGTGGATGGCGCGGGCGGCCAGCTCCTTCCCCGTGCCGGACTCGCCGCGCACCAGGACGGTGGTCGGGGTAGGCCCCACCTGCTTGATCTGCTCCAGTGCCTCCAGCGTGTTGGTGTCCTTGCCCACGATGAACTCATCGCCGTACTCCCGGTCCAGTTCCCGTTGGGCCAGCTCGTATTTCTGGATCAGTTTGCCGCGCTCCTCCTCCAGCTGCTGCAGGTTGTGGGGCAGGCACATCTCCAGGTCGGCAAGCCCCTGGAACACGGCGACCGCGTACTCGCGGCAGGTCCGGTAGCCGCAGGTGCGGCAGTTGAGCTCGTCCTTCTGGGTGAACTTGTTGGTCGCCTGCAGGATCTTTTTTACCTCGCCCCCCTTGGGGGTCGGGAGCTTGGCGAATTTGTCGGAGAAGGAGCGCGAGAGCGGAACCCCCCCGGCCTGCTCGGCGTAGTGAGGGGAATCGCGGTAGGCCGACTTCTTCTTGAAGTGGGAGATCACCAGGTTGCGCCGGGAGAACTCGGTGAGGTCGTCGTTTCTGCCGGGGCCCCCGATGCAGCCGTCGTAGCAAAAGCGCAGGTCCACCAGCTTCGGGCTGATGCGCCCGGCGGCAAGGTCCTTGACGATCCCCATCACGTTCACCTCCCCTTCCGCCGTCACGATCTCGGTGTCCAGGGGGTCGGTCTCGATGCCGAAGGCCTTGAAGGAGCCCTGAGAAAGCGAGAAAATCCTCCCCAGGTGCGGCTCCTTGCCGTCGAAGGGCGCGTCGTCCAGCGCCGCCAGATCGATGCCGCGCGCCTTGAAGATCGACTCCAGCTCGCGGTAGGTGAGCACCACGTCCACCGCGCCGCGGGTTTCCTCCGCCTGCACCTCGAACTTGCCGGCGACGCAGGAGCTGACATAGACGACCTTGACCTCGGGGCCCAAGGCCTGCTTGATGAAGCGCCCCATGGCGACCATGTGGGTGACCACTCCGACCAGGTTCTGGATCAGTTGCGGGTAATGGCGCTCGATCAGGTCGACGACCGCGGGGCAGTGGGAGGAGATAAGCGGCAGGTTGCTGGAGCGGATCGCCTGCACGTACTCCCCGGCGATCAGTTCCACCCCGCTGGCCCCCTCGTGCACCTCCGCAAAGCCGAGCTTCCTGATCCCGGCGGCCAACTGGCCCGGCGAGGCGTAGTGGAAAAAGGCGGGGAAGGAGCAGCCGAGCACCGCCACGACGGGGGCCTTCGAGGCGAGCAGCGCCTCCGTCACCCCGACATTGTCCACGATCACCTTGGCGTGCTGCGGGCAGGCGCTCAGGCAGTTGCCGCAGCCTATGCAGCGCTCGAAGATGATCTCGGTATAGCTTTTTTCCACCTTGATCGCCTTGACCGGGCAGTTACGGACACAGGAATAGCATTTGCGACATTGATCGGTAAGGGTAATGATGGGATACATGGGGACCTCAAGGTGATGGCGTACCGGTTAATCCAAGGGGGACGATGCGAGCGGCTCATTGTATACGATTCGGAGAGAGTGTGCAACATTTGGCACAATCATCGATCTAAAACGAAGGGGAGGACAAGCGGGAGACGCGTAGGGTGGGCAGCCCCTGCCCACCTTCACGGGGCGATTCCCGCGTGGGCAGAGGGCTATTTCCCGCCTGGGCACTGGGTGCCCACCCTACGATAGTCGACGGCGCACGAGCGTCTGAGAAACAGGCCGCTAGGCGCACAAAATTGCGGACAAAAAAAACCCTAGCGACTAGGAGGGCAAGTCAGCTAGGGGAAGGAGGATCCTACGATCCTCCGCAACTCTTATCTATGCTTATAGTATACCGCCGCGCAATATAAGCCGCAAGTAGTTATCTTTCGGTCGTTTAGGTGCTCCTCCGCATGTCCGCAAACCTCATCCTGGAGCGACACCAGCTCAGCCGAGGGGGGCGTTTCGAAGGCAGGCCGGAGCGCAAGCGGATGGCAGCACACCCCAGAACCGACCGATCTCCGCCGGCAGTTTCTCCGCGATTGCCCCTCGGCACCGGCTGTGATATACATCAGCACAATGAGGCGTGATCGATGCGGATCTTCGGCCAGCGGCCCCCTCCCCTTTCAAGGACGACAGTTTACCCCATCCCCACCCCGCCCTCCCCTTGAAGGAAATGGGGAGTTTCTGCCAGCTGCAGATTGATGCTACTGTGAGTAGGTTACCCAGCAAAGGAGTGCAGGCATGAAGCTGAACCTGGAAAAACAAATACTGATAGACAGGAGGGAAGAGCGGTCTGAAAACATCTCAGAGCCGATCTTCACCGCATAGATGCGCGTTTCCCGCGCCGCGTTGCGGCTACTGACAACCCTGGTCCTGCTTTGCGTTCCGCTCTTGCTGCGCGCTACGGAACTCCCGAAAATTGCGGCCCCACCCCTCGGCGAGCGCTGGTTCAGCATAAACCTGAGCGGCGAGCGGGTCGGCTTTGCCCACCTGAGCATCTCGGAAGCGGGCGACGGTTACCGGATCGACTCGGAAGGGAGCGTCAAGATGCGGGTCATGGGGTTTTCCCGGGAGGCCACCACCAAGGAGTCCTACCTGGTCGGCCGCGACCTCGCCATCAGGACCTTTGCCTCGGAAAGCCGCATCGACGGCAGTCCTCTGGCGGTCAAAGGTGAGGTCACCTCAAAGGGAATCAAGGTGTCCGTAGAGTCGGGAGGGAGCAAGAAGGAGTGGACCCTGAAGTCCAAAGGTTCGGTCTTCCCGCCGCAGGCGCTGAATCTCTATCCGCTCATGCAGGGGACGGCAGCCGGGAAAAGCTACCGGGTGCCCATGCTCGACCTGGAGGCGCTCAAGGTCAAGCAGATCAAAATTGAGGTAATCGGGGCCGAGACGCTCCCTCCGGCCATCGCCGTCCTGCACCTGCAGAACAACCTCTACCCCATGGTTGACAACGACATCTGGGTGGACCTCAAGGGGAACAGCCTGAAAGAGTCGGTCCGGGACGACCTGGTCGTCACCCTGGCGGAGGACGAAGCCAGCGCGAAGGCCTACCTGGCCGACACGGCGCTTTCCAAGAGCGACCTGGCACTTGATTTCAGCCTGGTGAAGGTCACTCCGCCGCTGGAGCGCCCCGGCCAGTTGAAGCAGCTGACCGTCGAATTCACCGGATTTCCTCGTGATTACCCCCTGCTGCAGGGTAAAGGGCAGCAGGCGACCAGGCTTCCCGACGGGAAGGTCCGCTTCACCATGCCGAACCCCGCCTTCCCGGCGCCGAACGGGGAGCGGTCGGCCGCCTCCGACCTGGAACCTGCCCAGCGTCTCCCGAGCGACAGCCCCGAGATCCTGGTAAAAAAGGACGAGATCGTCGGCGCGGAGAAAAACCCGGCGCAGATGGCGAAGCTCCTGGAAGAGTGGGTAGCCAAAGAGATCAAGGGAGCCGTCACCGACAAACAGTCGCCGTTGGAGACCCTGAAAAGCCGCAGCGGAAACTGCCAAACGCACGCGAGGCTCTACGCCGCCCTGGCGCGCGGAGCAGGCATCCCCACCCGTTTCGTGTCCGGGCTGGTCTACCTGGCGGGGCAGGGATTCCTCTACCACAGCTGGGACGAGAGCTATCTGGATGGTGTCTGGATCGCGGTGGACCCGACCTTCGGCGAAATGCCGGCGAACGTCACCCACATAAAGCTGGTTGAGGGTGACTCCGCGGACGACATGGGGCTACTGGCGGGAGTGATCGGCAGGATACAGGCAAAGGTTGTCGAGCAGGGGTATTAGTAAGTGGGCATATCTGAAATGGAACTGGGTTGGAAGCAGCCGCTGGGGTTACTCGGCGGCTCTTTTCTTGGCAGGCTTTGCTGCTTGAGCTTCCATTACGGTCCGCAGGATTTTATTAGCGCGCGTCTGATACCCTCTCCCGTTTCGTTTGAGCCACACCAGGACATCAGCATCTAGTCGCATCGTGACAAGTTTTTTAGTCGGGACAAGGATCGCGTTTTCAAAAAACTCATCGCTTAATTCTGGAATATCCGAATAATCAATATCCTCATCTTCCATCGCGTCAACCCGCGCCCAGTCGGTTTTTGACTGCTTTTTCAAATCGTTCTTTTTCACGGTTATTCGCCTTTCGTAAAGAAATCATCCTTATGCTCGATGATCTTTCGGTGTAAACGGCAACTACGCAACGCCCCCCAAGGTAACCCAGGGCTATAAAGCGGGATTCGCCATAATCCACTCGCTCGTCAAGGAAGGTCAGCCGATCGCCAGCAAACAGTTCTTGTACATCATTAAAATCAAAACCATGCTTTTGTATATTTGCAGTGTTTTTGGTTTCATCCCACTCCAACTTCATATAAGTCTATTGTAAATACATTTGTATTTATTAGCAACCATGCTTTCGCCCTTTCCTGCTCGCGACTATCAGTCGAGATGGAGCAGAGGATAGCGCTCCAAGTCCTCGCGAGTCCAAAGCGAGAGTCCGGCGCGCGGGCCGACGGTCTCCAGGGCCAGGATCGCATCGGGATCATCGAAGGTGATTTCACCCTCGGTGCCGGCCATCTCCAGGGCCTCCAGCAGATAGGTGTCGAGGAAGCGCTCTTCGTCCATGCTGGAGAGCTTTCCTTTGAATCCCCTGCGATGCATGCGCAGGTGGAAGCTTCTGCCGCCAAGTTCCGGCAGCCAGTCCCAGACTGCCTTGCGCGCCTTCCCCTCGAAGTCCGCCGCCGTCTGAAAGGTGAAAGTTTGCACGACCGGCATGACCCTGGCGAGCGGCCTCACGCTGTCCGGGTCGTTGTCGGCCTCCTCCTGCAGAGAGTCCAGAAGTTGTAGGGGATCTGCCATCTGCATCAGCAGGATGTTGAAATAGTCGGTCCTGTCGACCTTACCGTGACGCTCCAGCAACTTACGGGCCTGGTTGTAGCCATCATCGTAGACCGTTATGACAACGTTCCAGTCGTTCATAAGATATCCCCCCCACTCCCAAGCGTTCAAGGCCCGATATTTTTCAGGCAAATAGAGCATCTACCTTGGCTGCGCAGATAAAGTCGTTTTCCGAAAGTCCACCAATCGCATGGGTCGTATAACTGACACGGCAAGCGTTGTACGAGACAAACATATCGGGGTGGTGTCCTTCGCTGTGGGCGATCCAAGCCACCACATTGACGAATGCCATGGTCTGGTAGTAATTCTTGAAATCGAATCGCTTAGCTATCACATTGTTTCCCTCGATTTCCCAACCGGTCAATCCTGCCAGGTAGCGCTGAACCTCAGCATCTGAGAGTGGGGACCCGCCCTTTTCACACGGCAGACAATGCTTCTCCGCAAGGCTGACTGCCTGGTCTTCTATCGTATTCATGCGGCCACCTCTCTCCTTAGTTTTGTGAACTCACACCAATCAGGTTGGCATAGTCTAGCATGGCAAATGGGTCGCGTCAAAAGAGCCACGATCTTTTTAACTATCAGACCGGGCTGGCAATTGATGAACGCAAAAACGGCCAAATTCAGTTCTTCCGAATTTGGCCACTCCTTTTTCTCGGCTCGCCGCACGCACGAGTTCACTATTCATTCGTCCCAGCTACCGGGCGCGGCAGGCGAGTTATCGCCCCATCGCCTCCACAATCTCACGCCTCGCCTCGCCGATGGTGAGCGGAATCCGGCGAAAGGGCATCCCCTCTTCGTGCTTCAGCTTGTAGATCAGCTCCGCGATATGGGGCAGGCGCAGCTTCACCTGTTGCAGTTCCTCGGGAGCAGTGAACACCTCTTCGGGGGTGCCGCCCCGGATCAGCCGCCCGTGGCTTAGGATATGGAGCCGGTGCAGGAAAATCGGCACCAGGTCGACGCTGTGGGTCGCCATGACGATGGTGACGCCTTGCTCCTTGTTGAGCCGGGTCAAAAGCTCCATCATCCGGTATTCGCCCATCGGGTCGAGCCCCGCAGTCGGCTCGTCCAGGAGCAGTATCTCGTGCCCCATGGCCAGGAGCCCCGCGATGCAGACCCGCTTCTTCTGGCCGTAGCTCAGGTTATGGATCCCCTTGCCCCCGAATTCGGCCATGTCCACACTTGCCAGGGCAGCCTCCACCCGCTGGCGCACCTCCGGCTCGGCACACCCCATGTTGCGCGGGCCAAAGGCGGTGTCCTCGAAAACGGTGCTGGCGAAGAGCTGGTCGTCCGGGTTCTGGAACACCAAACCAACTTTGCGGTAGATGTCGCGCGGGTGCAGGCGCAGCACATTGTCTCCGTCCAGCAGAACCTCGCCCTGGTACCCCTTGATGAGCCCGTCCATGATCTTCAAAAGGGTGGTTTTTCCCGAGCCGTTGGAGCCAAGGATCCCGGTGAATTCTCCCTTGGCCACCGCCAAATGGATATCGGACAGTGCGACGGTGCCATCGGGGTATTTGAAACTTTCCAGAGTAACGGAAATTCTAATGGGATTCACGGTGGTCCTTTAAGTGGGTGCTTCAGATGACCCTGATTATACCCATGCCTGCGACGAAAAGGAGCGAAAAGGCGACTTCGGCCCTCACGAACGGCTTATGGAGCAGCATCGGCATGTCGCCGTCGTAACCCCTCTGGACCATGGCCGTCGTGATGCTCTGGCTGTTGTCGAAGGCCTTGATAACCAGCACACCGGCCAGGGTCCCGAAGGAGCGCAATCCGCGGCGGTAGCCGACGTAGCCCAGCCGATTTCTCTGGGCATGGTACACCACTTGGGCTTCCTCCAGGAGCAGGAACAGGTAGCGCCAGGCAAAGAGCGCCACATCGACCAGCACCTGCGGCACCTTGAGCCAGGAAAGCGCCGCCATCAGCTCGGTGAACGGCGTTGAGAAACCGACCACGGCGAGCACGGTGACCCCTCCGGCGATGCGGCTCACGATGTGCAGCCCCTCCAGGAGCCCGTCCCGGTGCCCCACCAACTCGAGTCCGGCCAAGTGGAACGAAAAGAGAGGAACGGTGCCGGCACAGAAAAGCTTCAGCAGCAGAACCATCGCCCCGATGAAAACCGGTTCAGAAAAGCGCATAGCCATGGTCTTGGCGGAAACTCCGAGGCTCAGGCAGAGGGAAAAGGAGATAACGGAAACCAACAAAGGAAAAACAATCCCCTGGCAGCTGATCACCATCCCCAGCAGCGCGAGCGCGCTCATGAGTTTCACCCGCGGGTCGAGGTGGCTCATCCAGTGGGAGGAATCAAAGGTCTGTTGGTTGACGTGATGCATTGGGCCTTCCTTTACCGAAACAGCTGCGAATCTGCAGACAAAAAGCTACACCTTTTTTTTAAAGAGGTCACGCCAGTAATATCCGGCGACGAAGCCTCCGGTCGCGCCTGCCACCAAGAACGCGAAGAGCAGCAGATCGCCGGAGCCCGGGTCGATGAGCGGCGCCACCGCCTCGCGCCCATGCTCCTTGGCAATCTTCTCGACCACCGCCTCGTCGACCCCGGTCCAGGATTTGGGCGCCAGGGAAAAGAAGTACAACGCGAAATACAGCGTCGGGAGGAGGATGATATGGACCAGCACTATTTTATATTTGTTCTTCAGTTTAGGCATGGTTAGGCAACTCCCGTTCCGATATCACTTTCATCCTGACCAGCAGATCGGGACGTCTCTTGTACAACAGCGTCACCATCCCCGCCGTTATGACACCCTCCAGGATCCCGAGCGGCAGCTGAGTCGGAATGAAAGCAACCACCACCCGGGCAAAGAGCGGCAGGAGCGGCGCGTCACCCCGGATGCCGGCGGCAAGGATGAAGGAGGTGGCGGCGTAGGTGCCCCAGTCGGCCAGGATTCCGGCGAGGAACCCGGAAAGCGCCAGTCCCCCCCCC
>TBL_comb47_HYPODRAFT_10001380_pt1 | contig 31652 bp, 22 predicted proteins | sample TroBogypolimnion_40_FD_10682 | JGI IMG/M metagenome (IMG submission 10682) | reverse complement strand
GATTTTCATTCGTTGTCGGATTCCCGTAGGGAATCCTAGACAACGAATCTAGGTTTTGCGCCGCCTGCGGCTCTGCAAAACCTTCAAGCGGCTCTACAAAACCTTCACCCATCATACCCAAACTCGCGGTCAGCATCTTCCGCATAATAAACACCGTCATTGTAATCTTCGTCAAGTTCGCCAATATCAACACCCTCGGCATCATACAATGCCGCATCTTCTTCGTTGTCCATACGGTCCAAATCGTTCACATCGAAACTCATAGGAACATCATTTATAGCTTCATTGGAAGAACCAATATCGTTCCCTTCATTCCCCTCGTTCACTTCATTGTACATGCGCGCCAAATTGGCCTCGCGGTCGCGACCATATGTATCTTTATCATATTGAAATACCCCTTTCTGCATACCCAGGTTCCAGCGACCCATCTTGAATTTCTTCAACATGTCCTCGATTTTACGTTCGTCTTTCTCCATATTCTGCAAGAAATCCGTGATGGATTTTTTTTCCTGCTCTTTGGTGCGTTTTACACGCCGAGAAATTTGACTATATGGCAAATCAGTTGTTTTTTTATTTTTCATGTCTTTGCGAATAAAATCCAAAAGAAGAGAACATACGGTATCTTTCAATTCTCGTATATCTCCCGTGGAAATTTCCATGGCCAAGAGTTCATCTTCTTGTTCGGCCGTCTCCGAGTCCACGGATACCGCTGCCCCCATCAATTCGGATTCGTCGTTCTGTTGGACGATGCGCGCCCGGCGCACATTCTTGGATTCAACCATGTCCATCTTAAGCAAGTCAGGGTCGTCCGCACTCTCGATAAATTCGTAAATGACAGAATACCACGTATACATCAATAGCATCAAAATAGTGCGTTTGTCAAATAACGAATAAAAGGTCGCCCCGTCTTTGACAATGGATGCTCGAATCGGCAAATGTTGTATAAAGAGATTGAGGTCAATGGCCCATGATTTGGTATTCAATAAAAACCGTGTGAGAACCGGATTACTTTTGTATTTCTGAAATTCTTCAGTATTTTTATCGATAAAGGCGGCAATGTCGGCCAAGTGGTCGTCGGCGAGACCCCAATGTTTATGAACACGGCGATAATCCACGGAATTCAAAATTATGTTAGGGAGAACCTGAGTATTTGTATAGATGGAATTCTTGAAAAAAGTGGCAATGGTATAAATAGTATTATCCTCCACTGTTCCAATGGACTCAATGTTCTCGCTTTCACTAATGGTTTCATTCTTTTCATTCTTTTCATTCTTTTCATTCTTTGTCCATTCAGTCATTTTTAAGATAAAATCTTGTATAGCATCATACTCGCGTTTACTCAAATTGCCATGTTTGTCCAAAAATCCCATGATACGTGCATGCATTTTCTCATTAGTTTTCGCCAAATAGTTACGTAGACGTATCATCGCCTTGACATAAGGTGTATCGGAAGTCAAATCCGCTTCATCGATATATGTGCGCGAATTGTGTATACGGAGAACATCCGCTAATAATTTGCGCAGGGGCTCCTCCACAACGGATGAATTAGCCGTATCAAGAGATTCCAAGAGGTCATTAAGCATATGAACCGGCAAAACGACGGGGTCATGATACAATTCTATCTCATTGCGGCGATGAACAATCGTCATCAAATGGTGTAATTCGTCGATGCCGTAGCGTTTGCCGTTACGTTTCAAAAAATCAATCTTTTCTTCCAGAGGCCATTTGGTATCGTATCCGTCAGGTTTCTCACGACAAACCGTTTCCAAATCGGCGGGAATCGGAATATCGTTGTCGAAATTGCAATAATGTATAAAAGCAAGATAGATGTTGGTGTCCATCACAGCGCCGGGAAGGGCGGGATATTGAATAGCAGTATTGTCCTTGTTAAATAGGAAATCCGCCTTGGAAATCCGCCGGATGTTCTTGAGTACCTGCTCATTCGCACGACAACGTTTAATACTATTATCTATGGTGTTATCCTCCCTGGCGAAATACGACAGAGGATGTGTAGCCGTCAAGTCTTCGTTGCAGCAGGCGTTTTCCAAAAAGGGGATTTGCGACATGGTTTTCAATAACAAACTCTTGGTTTTCACAATGGTATTGATGTTCTCCACGATTCCATAGGTAAACATGATATTTTTGCTTTTATAGGTATCAATCGCACTCTGTTGGTCCCGATGTCCCTTACCCAACATTTCCATGAGTTCCCCCGCGAAATCGCTGGATACATTGTGGACATTACCGACAGAGAACTCGACAACTGGGGGCAAAAATTGCTTCCACTTGGAGATACTATGTGATTCCGGGGGAATCTGGTCAGGATTCAATAGAATATATTCTTTCTTTTTCATCATCATTTCGACCACATCAATACGTTGTATCACATAACGTTCGAGAACCTCCTTCATGCGCTTCTCCAAAATGGGTGCGGTCAATTTCTGTATAGAATCCCAAGGTTCAATCGAACTTTTGGATTTATTGAGAACACAGGAGACGTAGCGGAGTCCAGTCATGTCCTCGATTCCGGCATCGAGAGGAAACCCACTGAAGGAACGGACACACCCGGGGAAGGTTTTGCGGATTTTCAGCGACGGAACGACGGATTGAATGGCCACGAGGAGAACCCCGCCCACAATAGTAATAATAGTCTGATTTTTGTATAATTTATAGGGTATTTGGGCCTTGCCCTTTTCTTTTTCTATTTTCTCGGCGCGTTTACTGTAAGATTTTTCATTCAATAACACATCTTTGCTCGTAATCAGCTCAATGGACAGTCGCATGACTAATTCTTCGATAGCACCACTAATACCACCATTCATTGTGATATCCATGTTATTGCAAAGTGTAGTTAATATGTTATGGGTGATAGACGTAGTTTCATCTTCAAACACTTTGGCCTCTTTTATTTCACGCTTAGACAATGTCTCACTAGCTACGGTGCCCAAATCCTTCTCCAAAATACCATGACTCGTGACTTTGTATCCGGCCTCGTCGTAGCCCTCTTCTGCAACGTAATCGATTTTGCGGAGCTCATAACCGCTATATTTATCGACAATAGCATCGCCATCCTCACTCAATGTGCCGACCTCATGACAACATCGCGCTTGCACGGCGATATAATCACCGCCACTAGAATAGGCACTTGCCAAGGCAAAAATGGACTGCGGAACCAGTTTGATGTTGGTATCTTTGCAATAAAACCAATGAGCGTCTTCGCCCAATTCATCGACCAAGGGTTCGCGGCAAAAATCGTGGACAATGCGGCAAATATTGAGTTGTTTTTGGGCGAAATCGTCTTGTGACAAGACCAAATCGAACAACTTGGCATAAGGAGAGACAATTAGAGCTTCCGTGTCGGCGTATTTGCCGATTTCGTGGGCGATAAAATCCGCCTTGAACATCATATTTTGCAAAATCAACCGCTTTTTCTCTATTTCGGTGCGATTACGGAAAATATTCTTCTCCAAGTCGTGTTTGAGCTCTTCCACCGTCATCGAAAAGCGTTTATCGAATTCTTGTATCGCTTTTGTGCTGGCTAGGCGTTTCATACGAACCTCGGCCAACTTGTCATTATCACATGTGCCGACGACCGGGTTCTTGAAACAGGCGAAATCGATGTTGCAAAAGAGAGTATTGTTGTCCATAAAGGTTTCATCATCAATATCATTGTCGCGTGTCCAGTTGCCTTTGACACGGCGGTAATAATGATAATGGGTTCTCACGGATGCCTCGATATCGATTTCTTCGCGCTCTTTGTCGCTCAATTTGCTCTCGTCGAGGTCCCGGGGCAGCGTCGGTTTTAATTCGAGCATGGCATATTCGCCGTCTCGGACCAATTTCTTACCGGCGATAAGGGTATCGGCCAATTCCTCGGATTTGTCCCGGGGGCATTCGTGTTTTTGCACGAGGTTCTCAGCCAAGAATACACGGAATTTCTCGGGGAGCATCTTCTTTTTTTCATCATCGTATTTTTTCAAGATGGCATAGGGAGTATCGTCATAATCCTTGTCGTAATGGAGGTCTTCGCGTCCGTTATCCTTTTGTAAATCGGCAATAGATGTATATTTCTTCGCGAGGAAGCGGCGCACACAGTGTTTATCCTTGATTTTATCGCCCTCTTTCATCTCGTCCAATACCCCGCGTTCCAATGAATCCATCAATTTATCGGGGGTTATCAATGAAAGCAGCATGAATGTGAGCATATTGGCGTATAATGTGCCATTGTCCGTCTCGCTAATATTAAATAACAATTCACTCGGACTCATATGTTGCAAATTCGTTCCACTGCTTGCCGGTAATGCCTGTTCTGCAGCAGTTTTCTTGATGTATTTTTTATAGCTTTCGACGAAATATTCGTTAATTTCGCGTTTTTCATTGAACATTGCTCTGACTCGGTTCTCGTGGATATTTTTATGGACCTTATAATCCGTATTGGCGAGCAATTGGAATTCGTGGGATTTCTCGGCAATTGATTTTTTATAATCCGTAATCTGATTTTTGATGAAATAACGTATTTCATTGTATTGACCATAGGTGATGTTCTCAGGATAAATCATAAAAGGTTCCAAATGCTTGACAACTTCAATAAAAGACATGGTATTTTTCATATATTTCTTGACCAATCGGATGAGAACCCGTATTTTTGGCAAGATAACATTGAGAAATTGTGCATATTTATCGGGTTCGCTGTTCAGCGTATCATCTAAAATAAATTCAGTCATATTGTCCAAAAAAGAAACATCTGTGTCTTGTCCTTTATCACTAGTATTCGTCTCATAATCTATTTCATTATTCAGGTTCTCCACAATGGTCTGACTAATGTCCCGAGAACGTTTAAAAAGTCGGAAAAAATCGAGAGAAGCGTGGCTCAATTGCGAGCGAACTAAAATATTGGTCCCAGGTAAATCAATCGCGGAGTATTTCATGACGGGCTCGGGCATAAAAATAAAGGATTTTATGGAGATGGTATCCGCGGGGGTAAGAGCTCCACGTAAATAATATTTTTTGTTGTTACGGGTTTCTATCGATTGCACGCGCGACATACCCAAGTTGTATTTTTGTATGAGGAATCGGGTTCGTGATGAAGATGGCGTATTTTTTTTGTTGGCGACTACTTGTTCGCTGACCGTGCTATAGAAATCATCATAGTTATTGACCACCGTCTCCAAGTCCGCACGGATTTCCTGTTTAAATACCAAGAACTCGTCGCGATTCGTGGGTGCCGAAAATGGGGTCATGAATTCGTTGGAACGCTTATACATGGCTTCGTATTTGATTTCATCACCTATCTCTACATTTTTGTAATAATCTGTATAAATAGTATCCAATTGTGTATAATCCTCGACGGAAGAGAGGATAACCGTATCACTGCCACCAGCACCAGCGCCTTCACTAATATCATAGAGTTTCTTCTGTTGAGCTACCACAGGAAGAATCCAGCGCAATTTGACATCTAATTTCATAATGTGGTCAATAAGGGGTTTGTATAAATCGCCGTATATTTTCTTGCCGGTTACATTGCCGTTCTCATCAAAGAGAGAACATGTATTGCGTAATTCTTTGAAACGTTCGACCAATACATGTATTGTATTCAATACATTTTTGGTGCGTTTGCTGTTGGGAATGGTGGACAACAATTCGTCAGTAAAGTCGTTGACTTGGACATCGAGACTGTAGCGTTTTTCGCTTTCGGGGAGCTCGATGACTTGAAAAATATCTTCCAAATCCTCGCCGAACAATTCGTTAGCACTGAGATAGACGGAATGCAATACTTCGCGAATATTTTCGTCAGCACCGACGCCTTCTGGAATACTGATGACAGATTCGCCGGTATCAGTCCAGGTCATCGAGGCTTCTCCCACGCCTTCTTCTTGGATGTCGAGGTCAGCAACGTCACCGCTGCTTGCCATGTTGAGGAGAGCTCCACGGGGAGGGTCACGAATCTCGATTTTTTCGATGTGAAGGTCTTCGGGTAGACCTTGATATTCAAAGTTGAGGAAGATGTGGTCTTCGTCTGGGAAAGTGGTGATTTCGATTTCGTCTTCTTCTAAATTAGTGATTTGACCGGTGATAATAGTAGGTATTTCACCTCCAAAATGGACATCGACCCATTTGTTGGGTAACAGAGCGTTTTGACGGGCAAATCCCTTGTCCTCACTGCGGCTGAGAAGATTAATTTCACTGATGGACTCATCGGTAATCGTTCCTTCGTCGTCGACGGTGAGTTTTTCGAGTTGATAATTAGATATATTGATGAGATGGATGTTGGTGGCGTCAATATATACGATAAAAAAGGTTTGATTATGGAAGGCTTCATTCGTAGGGGCGATGGTTTCGATGACATCTCCGAGTTCGAGGGAGAACCCAGGAACAGCTTCGTCTTGTTCTCCTATTTCATCCATATTTTCTATTTTTTCTATATCTTCTTCCTCTTGTGACATTGTTATATATATTGGTTATAAATATATATACCTATGGGTCTAAATTATAATAGTGATTTTCGCGTTTTTCTTTTTTTTATTGGTATTCTTTTTTTTTGTTTACGTGATTTCTTAGTGCGTTTATTTTTACCACCATAACGTGCTATTCCCATAAATCCAAAAATAGTATCACCTCGTGAAATTGTTGAATCCTTGTTATCAACCTGTATATTTCTATGGTTTAACCATTTTTTCATTAATTCATCAATTGCCTTACTTTGTTCTGTAATCGGTACTTGATCATTTATTTTTGTATAGTCATAGAATTCATTATCTACTGATGTAGCATTTACGTAACTGATAGGTAATCGTGGTATACCAGTAGTAGTAGAAGTAGTAGTAAAATCTGAAGAAACAGTTGCTTTTCCAAAATCTAATAATGCCAATTTAAATTCTACTGGAGTATTACCCGAATCATGTAAAAATTCTATATTTTCATTGTGTGTGTCTTTGTGTTTTACACCATTCAATTCTAAACAATCTAAAAATTTTGCTATTATTTTATGTAAATTAACTCTATTTTGAAAACCAGTGTCTTCAGGAAAAACAGTCCTTATATATTCTTGTTTATTTTGTATAAATTGTATTTTTTCCATATTTAAATTTATAATAATAGTTTCGTTGCTGTCAAAACTTATCGTTTGAGCAGAAAACGTAATTACCGGAACTACAAATTGCATACCTTTATCATCCATCGATTTCGATGAGCTTCGCTCATCTACATCTACGGATGATTGAGGTTTTACGACACCTCTGGTGCCCGTAAAACCTTTACATTTGGTTAAAGTCAAATATTGTACATATTGTTGAATAGCAATTTCACGAATTATCTGAAATATTGAAAAAATACATGTCGTATTTTTGGTTCCACCATTAATTATATACATTTTATTAAATTTACCATCTGTATCAGTATATAAATATACATATGATTCACCAAAAATTTTTTCCGATTTTTTTTCTACATTTATTGAATGAGTTTGTATTTTTTTATAGCCATATGGTGATTGTACATTTACTTTAAAATGTTTTAAAAAATAATTTTCTAAAATTTTTAAATATTCGTTATCATCAGCTGTAGTTACATGTTCTTTTACATTTTCTGAAAATTGATGAACTGATTCATCTGTTGTGTAATCTTGTTTATTTATAATTGTTGATTCTTTAATACTTTGTAATAAATTTACACATATTTCTTTTGCATATTTTTGAGCACCGTTATTATTAAAATAATTTGTAATTAATTTTAATAATTGTGAATTCATATCGGTAACTTTTTGTTTTTTATTATTTAGTTCACTATCACTATCATCATTATGATTAACCATTATTGATAATGATCGTTTACTTAAAAAACTAGCCATAAATAAACTCTTATTTCTGATATATACACATAAAATAAATCAAAACTACATAAAGCTATATCAACATAATACAATACTAAATTAGTACATTACAATGCTATCACCTACATCAGAACAGAATTATGAATATGTATCTTACACGATGGATACAACCGGATACAATACAGATAAAATCAAAACCAAGAATTATGTCAATCCACTAAATAACAATGCTTATACCATTCTCAATAACGATTCATCGTGCATCACCTTTGATGACGATGAATTGCGTAAATACCGGTCCGTTGTATTGGCAACAGAAACGGAAACAGACAACAAATCTATTCTATGTTTTTCCCCTCCAAATTCTATTCCGCTAGATAATTTCAAGGAAAAATATCCGGACGATTCGCCAGCAATAGATGATGTTTATGCCAATGAAATTATGGAAGGCACGATGATTAATTTGTTTTTTGATGGGCGAACAATAGAATCAACTACGAACTCCGGAGCAAGCGAAGCTTGCAATGGATTTTGGGATATCAGCAGCCGCGGGGCCATCGGTGGCAATTATTGGTATTATCGCACCCAATATTTGTTGGAAGAGCAAGAAAATGAACCCGTACAAACCGAATATGCGGAGCCGAGAAAACAATCATCCCAACAGCAGATGACATTTCGTCAAATGTTCATGGATGCCATGAAAAACGACCAACAACAAGACCTCAATACTATGCCCATTCTCGAATATTTGCCGAAAAATTATTGTTATAGTTTTGTTCTGCAGCATCCCGATAATCACATTGTCTTACCCATCAATGAACCGCATCTATTTTTGGTGGCGGTTTACGAAATCGTGGATGCGTGCACCGTGAAATTCGTCCCACCGCACATCTATGAAACGTGGTCTGTGTTTACGGATAGCACCATCGAATTCCCCAAGAAATACGAACTGACGACCTACAAAGAACTCGAAGATGCTTATGGGTCTATTCACTCAGATTATTCGAGTATGGGCGTGATGTTCACCAATGTTAGGACGGGGGAACGTGCGGCACTGTCCAATCCGGTCTACGAAGAAATCAAGAAATTACGTGGTAACAATCCTAATTTGCAATATCAGTATTTCTGCCTTTTGCGCAGCGGTCAGGTCGACAAGTTTTTGGAATATTTCCCAACATATAAAAAGGTATTTATGCAATTCAGCAAGCAATATCAGGATTTTATTACGAATGTGCATCAGTCGTATTTTTCGTATTATGTGAAGAAGGAGGGGGTACCGATTGCGAAGAAGTATTTCATCCATGCTTCGAAAATTCATCATCAAATTTATTTGCCGTCACTAAATAATAGTAATAATAATAATAAGCCGGTATACGACCTTTCGGGTACATTACTAACGCAACAACTCCATGTAGAGAAAGTGATTATAACGCGTAAAATAGTGAAACAACATTTTGACGATATGAGTCCGAGTGAGAATTTGTATTATTTACATTATGATAAACGTCAGGTATCGAAGAAAAATCATGAAATCGCTTTAGAAGTCGTATCAGAAGACGCATAAAATCCCTATTATTTTATATTTTTACAATAAAAAATATAAAAACACTCAACTTATGCAGATAATTCATTATACATCTTCGCTAATTTGCACAGATTTTTCAAGTATTTACTAGTATGTTCCTTGTTGGTAACGCCCATGTTACTGAGTGGGTCGCGTAAATTCTCGATAATATTCAAAATATTATCCATATTTTTTAGATGCGATATGTCGGATTTATAATCTTTGGCAAAAAAGAAATCCAAATTGCCTTCATCCATGACCTTATTATAAGGCAAATATACATATTTATACCATGCTTTTACGGGTGCTGTCGGGTTCATTCGTTTGATGTTTTCTAGCGCGGTTTTTGCAGAAATAAGTTCCACATTCTCTGGATAAATGCAAATAATATCGTCAAATAATTCTAAAAAATGTGAATTGAACCCGCGTTGAATAATAACTTTATCATTAGCTGTGTCCATATCTGTTAATATTTGTAAAAATATTTCTATATATGTTTACAAAAATAATAATTCACTTATATTACGCGTTTAGATAAATGGATTGGGAGGTGCCACAGGTTGTATATCCGAATTTCTCTGTTGTTGCAATGTATCTAAAGTAACCCCGCTCGACAATTTATCGGGGCGATAGGTATCCGGAGGCGTATTAATCGCCGAACCACTTTGCTGTGCTGACACGTAATTACCCATCTGTCGCATACCCCCTTTGCCTTTGCTGCTTAATTCCTCAGGACTCATATTATAAAACGTGAATTGTTCAGAAACGATACTGGCACCGCCCACACCACCACCACCATTTAATTGAAAACCAGCCGGTTCTCCGTCGAATTGCGTAGCAAATTGGGTTTGTTCTTGTTGGGCCGGTTGAAACATGGCAATAATTTCATCGCCTAAAACTGCGCGATAATTCTGTTTAACTAGTAAAAGAGACGGGACACTGTGAATATTAGGAGGCATCACGACGGTTTTCCCGTTCTCCAAAAAAATCATCGTCTGGTTGGTCTGGGGATCGAGACGACGTTTGTCAATAGAGATAAAATTCAATTTATCAGAAAAATTGTTTTTCACCAAATATTGGATAACCTTTTGTGAATGTTTGCAGTGGTTGCTATAATACAATATATCCATAATCTATTTATTGTATTACATGAAAAATTTTATCAGGATAAAACGCTGTTATACTTTACATTGAGTGGCTACACATGTTAAATAATAGGCGATTTTGCAAATAAACCATTCCGTAGACCAAGGCCACGGAGAACATTTGCAAGTAGAAGATACTTCCCTTCTTGTTACTGATACCAATGAACAAAGAAGAGAGAACCAACAAAACGAGGGAGATTAATCCAAAAAGAGACAAAATATAGAAATAAAAGCAGTAAGTCTTGCTAAGAGGTCCGAAGAGAGTGTCAGCACTGTTAGTGTTCATTATCTATGAAGATATATACAATACTAATATAATTTTATTTTTTTGCTAAATATTCTGAAGTTATTTGAGAACAAATATTATGTATTTTTAATTGTAAATTAGATAAAATAATAACTGTGATTATTGTATACTAATAACATATATCATGGAGGATGAAGTCATATGGAAAATAATTGATTCACATTTTGAGAACAATCCCCAATCTTTAGTAAGACATCATGTGGAGTCTTACAATGATTTTTTCAAGACGGGTATATTCCAGATTTTCCGTGAAAAGAACCCCATAACCATCAATTCTGTCTATGATGAATCCATCGAGGATTTTCGTCATCAATGTATCATGTATTTTGGAGGCAAAGACGGTAGTAAAATTTACTTCGGAAAACCCGTCATATATGATGGAACAGGAGGAAGCGGAGAGACAGATAATGCGCACTATATGTTTCCTAACGAGGCGCGATTGCGTAATATGACTTATGGGATGACAGTGCATTACGACATAGAAATCGAATTTATTGATATATTAGAGCCGGGTGAAAAACCATCTGTTGTTCTGCCAGAAATGGTTAATAAAACAGTTCAAAATGGAGGTTCTCGCACGTCAGGATTGGATTTGGAAAATCCCGATTTTTCCGCTGAAATCGCAGAACATAAACACATGACTGGCGGAAATTATAAAAAGGATTCGATGGATATAATGGAATTAAAGGAAACAAAATTATTAGGTGGTGATGATAATGAAATGGGTGAACCAAAAACAGAAAATAACACGATGGATGGTGGAGCGCCCCAGAAAAAGGTCGAGCGCAAAAAGCGGGTAAAATCCGTCGAGGTCGAAATGACGGCAGCGATGGCCGCCGAAATCCGCGAAGCGAGTGAGCGGTCGCTCAAGGGTAACGTGCAACGCCGCACCATCACCTTGGAAAAAATATTCCTCGGTAAATTTCCCATCATGGTCCAATCCGAATTCTGTATTTTGAATGGATTGCCACGCGATATGAAATTTTCTATGGGGGAATGCAAGAACGATATCGGCGGTTATTTCATCATCGACGGCAAAGAAAAAACGGTGGTGCCCCAAGAGAAATTCGGTGATAATATGTTGTATATTCGCAAGGTCGACGATGACGTCTATGCATTTTCGGTGGAAATACGCTCTGTCTCCGAAAATGTCTCTAAACCTATCCGAACCCTTTCACTAAAAATCAAGAAACCATCGGGAAAATACAGTTTTGAGAACATTGTGGTCAACATACCTAATGTTAGAAACCCTGTCCCTCTATTCATTGTATTCAGAGCACTCGGTATTCTCTCCGACAAGGAAATTATCACCATGTGTCTCCTCGATTTGGAAAAATACGAGTCGATGGTTGACCTCTTCATTCCGTCTGTGCATGATGCGGGTGCCGTCATGACACAGCAAACCGCACTCATGTATATTGCAAGTTTGACCAAATATGGCACAGTGACCTATGCTCTCGAAATATTGGCGGATTATTTCCTGCCCCACGTGGGCGAAACCAACCATTTACAAAAGGCGTATTATTTGGGTTATATGGTATTTCGTTTGTTGTCAGCGTATACCGGCATGGAAATAGCAACAGACCGCGATAATTTCAAATTTAAACGTGTGGAATTGGTAGGTTCTCTTATCTATGATTTATTTCGGGAATACTATACTCTTCAACAACGTGAAATACATTTGGATTTTGAGAAACGATTATATTATAATAAAAGTATGTATGCAGAGAACCTACTTGGTCTTATTCAACAAAATTATCGGGATGTTCTCAAAGAACGCCATGTAGAACTTGGATTCAAAAAGGCATTCAAAGGCAATTGGGGTGCAGAGACTCATACCAAACGTGTGGGTATCGTCCAGGATTTGAACCGCCTGTCCTTCAATTCTGCGATTGCCCATTTACGCAAGACCAATTTACCCCTGGATGCGAGTGCGAAAGTGGTGGGACCGCGTCTGCTTCATTGTTCTCAATGGGGATATATTGATCCTATAGATACACCCGACGGTGGCAATATCGGATTGCATAAATCATTGGCAATGATGACCTATATTTCCCGCGGATACTCGCGAGAACCCATGATTCAATGGTTAAGAGAGAAACTGGCGATGAAAACGCTGGAGGAATGCGGTCCTTCCTTATTGTCTACGATGGTAAAAATCATGATAAATGGTTATTGGGCTGGTGCTCTCGATACCAGTCCATTTCAGGCGGTGCAAAAAATGAAATTGTTCCGACGTAATGCACTCCTTCCGATTTATACGAGTGTGACATTTGATATACCATCGAATACAATTTATATTTATACCGATGCGGGACGTGTGTGTCGACCTATTTTTTATAAGAATGAGGAGACCCAAAAAATGTCGTATGAAAGCAAGGAATGGGCAGAAATACTCACCAAGAAAGAATTTACCTGGTCGGATTTGAGTACGGGGCTCAACAAGAAGCGATTACTCAATTGGGAATCTGAACTTCCCCGAATATACGAATTGCATGAATTGTATAGTGGGGTGGATGCCGAGGCCAATCCTGCCAGATTGGAGCGTTTTATGAAATATCATGCGATGATTGATTATATTGACCCTAGTGAGAGTGAGAACGCGCTCATTGCCATAACGTCCGATGAGGCATCCAAACCCAACAACCGATACACCCATATGGAAATCCACGAATCGCTCATCTTCGGCGTCATGTGCAATCAAATTATATATCCGGAGAACAATCCACCTGTGCGTAATTCGTTCTCGTGTGGTCAGAGCAAACAGGCAGTATCGATGTATCACACGAATTTCCAGATGCGCATGGACAAGACGGCAGTGGTTCTCAATTATGGTCAAATACCTTTGGTAAAACCCCGATATTTGGAATATATCAACCAAGAAGAGAACCCCTACGGGGAGAACGCTATCGTAGCAATTATGTGTTATACTGGTTACAATGTGGAAGACGCGGTTCTCTTCAATGAGGGGGCACTCAAACGAGGTATGTTTAATACGACTTATTATACTGTATATGAAACTCACGAAGAGAACAGCAAAAACGCGAATTCTATCGTGGACAAGAAATTCACCAACATTGAGATGGAGGCGGATGTTATTGGCACCAAACCTGGATATGATTATAGTAAATTAGATAAATTTGGTATTATAAAAGAGAACACGCCAGTCAACGATAAAACGGTTCTCATTGGTATCACATCCAACAGCGTGGAGAACAAAGGAATTCGCACGGATATGTCGAAAACCCCCAAGAAAGGACAATTAGGTGTCGTGGACAAATCGTTTATTACGGAGGGGGAAGAAGGAGAACGTATCGCGAAAGTGCGTATTCGCGAAATTCGTGTGCCCAATCTTGGAGACAAAATGGCGAGCCGTTCTGGGCAAAAAGGAACTGTAGGTCTAGTGATTCCCGAGGCCGACATGCCGTTCACCAAAGATGGAATTCGCCCCGATATCATTATTAATCCTCACGCTTTACCCAGTCGCATGACCATTGGACAATTAGTCGAATGTATCACTGGAAAAGCGTGTGCGGCTTACGGTGGGTTCGCGGATTGCACCGCCTTCAACAATCGCGGGACGAAAATCGGATTATTCGGGGAATGTTTGACCAAGGCTGGGTATCATTCGAGCGGCAATGAAATCATGTATAACGGTATGACAGGAGAACAATTGGAAAGCGATATATTTATTGGACCAACGTATTATATGCGTCTCAAACACATGGTGAAAGATAAAATCAATTTTCGTGCCATGGGACCGAGAACCGCTCTCACAAAACAACCGGTAAGTGGTCGTGCGAACGACGGAGGATTGCGTATTGGTGAAATGGAACGTGATGTATTAATTTCTCATGGTCTCAACAATTTTTTGAGAGAATCAATGATGGAACGGGGAGATAAATACTATATGGCTATTTGCAACAAGACGGGGATGTTGTCGATTTACAATCCTTCGAAGAATATTTTTATGAGTCCGATGGCAGATGGTCCTATCAAATTCACGGGGTCAGTGGATGGTAAGGATATGCATATTGAACACGTGACGCGTTTCGGTCGTGATTTCAGCGTCGTATGTGTTCCTTATAGTTTGAAATTATTAATACAAGAATTACAGACGATGAATATCCAAATGCGTCTCATTACGGAAGATAATATTGAACAATTGGAGAACCTGTCATTTTCGAAGAATATACATAAATTATTGCACGCGGAGAACATCAAAACCAAAGATGTAGTGGCGAATATACGCAAAGAACTGCAACAAACATTTCGTGCAACGGATACTCCTGAACGCATATCGGACCGGGATAGGGGGACGGGTATGGTATGGAAAGTATTAGATTCAGATAAGGACTCGTCACCTGCATATGTTCCAGAAACACCACCATATATGCCGGGAACACCGAGTGGTAGCCCACCAGGGAACATGACCACAAATTCAAATTCCGCCGATTCATCTGTTCCATTTACATTTTTTGGTAATCCCAAGTATCCGGATACACCGAGTATGGAAGGAATGACACAAGGTGGACAAGTATATGGTGGAACTAGTTCTTTGCCCGAATACACAGTAGGAGAAACCGTATTTTATCGCGGCGGAAGCAAAGCCAATCGACCATGGAAAGTAAAAGACACGGGCAGTGGGGAATTTATTACCATTGAAACAGATGATTTGGATGGTATAGAAGAAATTGGCGATAGTATCAAAGTAGTTTCCCCCATAGATATTTATCGACCTAGTATGATGCCAGAATATCAAGGTAATCCAATGAATCAATGGCAACAAAACCAATATGGTTATCCGATGGTACAAGGGCAACTAGGGCAACATATGGACCCTTATCATAACCCTTATCCGGAAATCAACGTGAATCCAGTCATAAAAATTGTCAACGGACCAGACAATTCGGTCGATACATCGACTCACGCCGGTCAAGGAATGGATCAAGGTCATATTCATTCTAGTTCCGTGCCAAATGCTTTATTTATGGGTGGAACCAACACAAACCTACATAAGCCAGTGGAAACAACAAGTGCTGTATCTGGTGGTAGTGGTAGTGGTGGCGGTGAAATTGATTTCAATAAGGGACCCATTATGATTAAAAAAATATAAGAAAATATAAGAAAAAAATGTAAGAAAATTGAACCTAATACAATATAAAAATATGCCTTATATATTGTATATCATATAAATCATGTCAGGAGCATCAAGTAACCGTATTTTGAGTATTTTCAAATCAAGAACCACCATTTTGGATTTTATGGAACGATTGGGTTATGACACTACTGATTATAGCACGTTTAGCATCAACGAAATTGATGCAATGTTCGTAAATTCACAAATTGATATGTTAATTAAACACAAAACAACGGACAAAAAAACGTATATCAAATATTATTTCTCGGTAAAAACAGGGTCAAGACAAATCCGTCCGCAAACTTTAGACACAATTATTGAAGATTTGTATGAAATCGAGGGGGTGCTCACACCCCAAGACACACTAATAATTATTATTGATGAAGAGCCGAATGAAACGATTATTAACAAGGTGAAATATTTGTATGAACGTAACGGGATTTTCGTAGTGATTCACAATATCAAGCGACTACAATTCAATTTATTGAATCATTCATTGAATCCACAGGTTGAAATGTTGAGTGAGAAAGAAGTGGAAGATTTGTTGGTGAAATATAATTTGAAAAACGCGAAAATGTTGCCGGAGATTTCACGATTCGACCCAATGGCTCTCGCCACGGCGATGCGCCCTGGACAAGTGGTCAAATTTATTCGCAGTAGTGTTACTGCACTTCATCAAGATTATTACAGAATTTGTGTATGAGAACATAAATAAATATAACATAAAATGTTATATGGGTGGTTCATCAAGTAATAATACTAATGTTCAAAATACGTTGGATACTCAAATTGATGATATACAACGACAACAAGAAACAATAAATACCGATTTTAATACGAGTGGGCAGATTACAGTAGGTTACAGTCCCACTGATTTTTATTATGTGATGGCCAATGAAGGTGTGCCAAATGGACATGAATGCCAAACCACTTACTCTGTTGCGACCATTCCTGACGAAAAATGTGTTCCATATAATCCTGCCACCATTGACGCCACTTTTTTGGCACAATTGCATAGTTGTGCCGGTAATCCAACACAATCATTTGGAGATAAACATGGCGCCGATATACCTACATGTTTGCAAGCATTTGATAACCATAATATATCGACCGGAACAGCATCATCCTATTACGATATATATAGTGGGGATTATCAACAATATAAATTATGGCAAGACAATTCAGCAAACTGTTACAAAAAAGAATTATGCAAAAACAAAGACAATGCCCAACGAATCCAAAAAATACAGAACAACCATTTAGGAAGTGACCAAAATTTCAACGATACCATGACGCTTTACAAAAACGAATATGCAAAAATGGTTAATTTAAGCGTAGGAATATTGGTCATAGGTATCGTTATTTTTTATAGCAAATAATAAGAAATAAATATAAGAATAGGGTATACACATATAATAATAATAGATGGCAACAAATTTGGATAATTTGTATTTTACTATAACTGAAACTAATTTAATAACCGATTTAAATAATATAAGCAGGATATTATATCAAGGCGCAGTTAAATCGGGCGGATTGTATCAAACAAAACCTGATACACATCCAACAACTACCAATCCTACTATAGTAACGTCAACGAATTCAGGACGAACACCTATGTCAGGCGATTTCACGCTATATCAAATGGAAAATCAATTGACAAAAAATATAAATATATTTTTAACCGAATATTCTAAATGTGTTAGTAGCATAACTCCATCGTGTTATTCGAATGCCAGAGGGATGACAGTATGTTCGTCTGCTGATATAGCGTTGATAAAAGCGCAAAATATGCAATATATATTGAAATATGTATTGGACCCGATTAATGGTTTTATACCATCAAATTTGCAAATTGATAAAGGATTATATGACGCATCATATCAGTATATTACTTCGAATTATAATAAATTATTGGAAAACCGAAATCAGTTGGACCAACAGATGAAAAATATTCAAAAATCGAGTGATTCTGTATATAGCACATATAAAGGAAGTCATGATTCCACCATGTATTCACAAATACTTTTGACAGTTTTAGCAACCTCATTGATTTATTACGTTTTTGTAAAGTTGTAGTAAAACGTGCAGTTCAGCAAAGCTGAACGGAGCGTTTTCTCGATTCGACACCTAGGATTTTCATTGAAAATCCGATGTCGAATGTAGTATTATATCGTTTTATTATATACCAAAATTATATAATAAAATAAATATTCATGTCTGAACCAACATTTAATACACAATTATCATTTTCAAATGCGCCTGACAATACACAGGTTGATATGTCAAATACATACAATCCAGCTCAAGATAGTGTATTGAACAATTTGAATGACACATATAAAGCAATTATTTCCAAATTCGAACATAATTATGAATTATTAAAATTTATACCATCTCCTGATGTGGTGGGTTCACGTCCAATAGGTTGTGCGGTTCCTGCCGAGGGGTCAAATATTCGTCAAGTTACCATGTCTCCGTTAGATAGCAATCTTCACACGGTCGATTCATGCAAATTGGCGGCGTCGCTTCAATTTGCCGACCATAAATACGATGAAAAAATAAACGGACCAACTTCGTCGTCAACTAAAGGACTAAGATTTACTGTATATGATGGATACTTTAATGACGATGTTACCTATCCGTCGAAACACCAACCAAGTAAATCAGGTACAAATGATATAACTGGAATTGCTACAGACTTTTCAGATATTTATACATCCACAACGAATATAACACCAGGCGCAACACAATATAACAAACCGAGAGTGGACCAGCATAATTATACCGTGGAATGGAAAGGAATCATTATTCCCGACGAAACCGGTAACTGGACATTTTCGACGAACAGTGACGATGCCAGTTTTTTATGGATTGGTGATGCCGCTGCAACACCCAGTATCGCAAATGCATTGGTAAATAATAGAAGTCCGCACGGTATGCGCACCGTAACAAAATCAATTTATTTGAATAAAGATACCCAATACCAATTTCGCATGCAATTTGGTGAAGCGGGTGGTGGATATAACAATATATTATCTATTACACCACCAACACCATCTAAGGGTAACCGATATTATGGAGTGTTGTTTGTGAATAGTGCACCTGCGCTCAAACAAATGTATTATTCATTGCAGGAGAGCAGCCCAGCTAATACAGAAAAAGGTTTATTCAATTGTTATGTTACTGACCCGACTGATGTTAATACCGTGCCAGGACAGGTGGCAAATATTAATAATACGATTACTAGTGGATATTATAATGCGACAGATTACGAAATTTTGTGGCAAGGTCTTTCAACGACTACAACACCGTCACAAGTTCCTACAAGTGGAATTATAACTGCACAAATGACTACAAATGGATTTTTTAATATTGTTAGCGGAACGACATCTACATCAACACTCGTAAGGACTCTATTTGATGTAAATAGATACAATGATTTGAACAAAAATCCAGTCATAAATCAAAGCGGCACTCCTTATCCAGCTCCCCAATATTTGTTTCTATATTTGCGTGGCGAAAATTGGGACGTTAATGCTACGACGGCGTCTGTCAGTTTGGAAATGTGGGGATGGAATGTGGGGGGAAATGGGCAATGGAAACATTTGTCTAATATTTTTCCGGAAGGAACAATAACCGTTAAAGATTCCGTGCCCAATTATAACTGGGCAAAACAGTGTCGGTTCGGATGTTGTGACCAAAATACTAAATTACCCTTTATTCTTTCATGGAATGCAGGTTGGATATTTAAAATGGGTATTACCGCTGACAATTATCTTATCAGCTGGGACGGACGTTTTAAACTCTCACTATCCACAGATGCCACTACTATCAATCTAAATTTATATTATTCGAAAAAACCCTGTCAAAATACTACAACAGATAAAGCAAGTGGAGCGAAAGTAGTTTATACTACACAAACTGACGGACAATCGCAATATTTATACGGATTATCCATCGACCCAAAATTGAACAGAATGTTTTATGCGAATGATTTGAGTCTATCAATGCAATATGTACCGAGTAATCCGAATTCTATTTTGCAATCGTTTGGATATTCATCAATAGGTGAATACGCCCCTCCACCGGCCTCGGCTTTATTGCCTGGAGATAAAATGAACTCACCGAATGACCAAATTTCTGACTGCGAATTGAAATGTTCGAATACTCCTACCTGTGATAATTTTTATTATTATCAGGACAATACTGGAAAAAATTATTGCACTTTAGGCACAAAAGACTTGACAGGACATATTTTACCAAAAACTGGAGCGATTAATGTGCCTCAACCTAATAGTAATATTGTGAATCCTTCACTCTATATTTCAAACAAAAATTTCAATATGGATACAGGTTGCATGTCGCAGCCGATTTATGTGAATAATATTACAACCTACGAAGATGCGAATAATTATTTGAAACATACCATCAATAATGCACCTTTGAATTCAGGAGTGCCACTTGGTTACCTTGCAGAAAAAGAATATTTAGGCTGGTATAAAAGTCAACAACAATTAATGTTTGGTACTAATTATCAATGTCCCGAGGAAGCAAAATGTCAAAGTAATGTACAAGCGTTCACATTAATGAACACACAAAGTTCTCCGGTAGCGAAGCTATCTTCGAACTTAGTAGTTGGAGGCTTTCAGCCCCCTGACCAAAACAAAAATATGGTAGAATCATTCAATAATTATAATACGAATTCTTGCACCACCGATGGAGCTCAAGTTGGATGTGTGAATTTTATTGAGAACAATAAGGTAAAGCCCCTATTATCTGCAAATACTCAATTTTTACAAACATTAGGTGATTTATCAGACAATAATGCGCGTCTGTCCAACTCGATTTCACAATATAAAAACATACGTCTTGATTTATCCAACAACGTGAACGCACATTATTGGGACACAACCGACGACCATTTAATTAATCCTGTTCCGACTCTTTTAGACACGGCAAAAAGTGATTCAAATACATTGATGATGCAACAGAACAATATGTATATTGCCGGAACCATGACGACAGCAACATTGCTAATATTAGCGATTATGTTAGGAAGCTCATAAAAATATTTTAATATTGTCATATGATATATAATATATAATATGACTATTGCTGATGATATGGGTAATATACAATCCGGATTAAATAATTTATGGACTGATACAAATAAAAATGCAAGTTCGGCCAGTGCAGCACTACAACGTCAAAAAGATATGCAAAACATCATCGACCAAGAAAATCAGCGATTGGATATTAAAAAAAACCAAATTAAAGGTGCGGTAGTAAATACACAGCGCGTTATTGCACTTAGTGAAAGTGACCGTAAACGGCAAGTGCAGTTTATTTATATCATCTTATTGATAATTTTAGGACTACTTATTTATTTGTTTTTACGCAATATCGAAATATTCTTTCCTTTTGTTCCTTCATTTGTAGTAACCTTTTTAACAATCATCGCAGTAGTCATTATTGTCGGTTATATTGTGATATTATTGAGAGATATTTTTTCGAGAAGTAACACCAATTTCGACGAATTGAATCTACCCCCACCGGTAATTAATAATGATGACCAACAAAACAAGGCAATGGATATGGGCGATATATTGGGTTCAATTAATTATGCCAATAGTTGTATCGGAGAATCGTGTTGTGATACGACTTTGACACAATGGAATATGGGAACGATGAAATGTGTGGCAAAATGTTCTACAGCAGGAGAAGCTGCATATAAGGGAGTATGTTATGCTAGTGGTGCAACCAATACTCCTGATGGGTTAATCCCAGGAGACACACTAAAATTATGCGGCAAAGCTTGGATACCCGACGGACAACGATGTTTTGTATCGGAAGGATTCGAACCTATGAGTCAGGGGACGCAACCTTATATGGATTCGGAAGTAAATCTATACTCGAAAGTGTAGGATTTGGAGTAAAACGTCGTAAATCCTAGATTAGCCGTTAAATGTAACCAAGCGAAGCTTGGTGAAGGTTTTGCAGAGCCGCTTGAAAATCGAAGATTTTCTGATCAGGCGGCGCAAAACCTAGATTCGTTGTCTAGGATTCCCTACGGGTCAGAGGGCCTTTCAGGCCCTCAACCTGGAACGCCCTTTCAGGGCGTTCAGAGGAATCCGACAACGAATGAAATCGACAGCTAATATAACCATAATAAAAAATATATATCTAGTATAACTACATATATATTATTGTTTTATCAACATGGGAAACATTTTTATGCCGCCAAGTGAACATGATTTATTAACCAGAAGATTAAGAGACAGAAGAAACGAAGATAACCAGTTACATGCGGACATGTACGGTAAATATGGTAATGGTAATGGAATTGACACAACAGATGATAATGGCACACCAATTACTGCACAAATTCATACCGTTATGGAAAATGTAAAATACCCGGGAACAACACAAACAATTCCTGACCCAGGTGATGATACAAATGGATTATTTCAAGTTCAACATGCAATTACAGATGATATAAATAATAATAAAAAACCTACTTACGACGCTAAAGTTGCAAATTATTACCATGCTCAACAAGATATTTTTGGTCAATCGCAGACGAATGAAAAACAATCTGATAATAAAACCAATTCTTTTATCAAACAAATTACCGATTTGAGTGGACAAATATTAGTAGCAAACAAAAAAAATGAATATTTGAATATGACTGAATTAACGGGAGCACAATTTTCATTTGAGGCACTCAAAGAACAGAATAATTCGCTCAACAATCAAATTAATGAAAATGAAGTAACATATTCAGGCGATGAATCCAAAATAGAGTATCAAATACAACAAAACAGTTCTATGAAAGTTTTCAATTCGATATTATTGATTATTTATGGTATTTGTTTTCTGGTATTGGTAGGTATTTTGTTTGGAATTAATGCAAGGTTCTCACTTATGATGAAAGTAGTGATTATGGTCTTGTTTATTCTTTTTCCTTTTTGCTTTGTGGTTATTCAACAAATTATTGAATTGCTGAGCAAATTCGTGAATAAAAATTATCCGAATAGCAATGTATATTTTAGTTCATAATAATAATAATATATATTATTTGTATATAGCATATATATTATTCATGGGTGGTGATATTAGTAGATTACGAAGTCAAATTAGGGATACAAATGACCAAATAACCCAGGACACACTCAGTAAAAATAAAATGATTGATAATATTCGACGATATGCTGATCTAACAGATTCTGTCAACCCGAAACCAGATATACCGCCGTCAGAAATAGTGCCAAGTCCGAATAGTTCTAGCGTGGTTGATTCATATGGTATTCCAATCATACTTGATATAAATTACTGGTTAAATCCTTCAGGATTTAATACAGAAGTAAATCCAGTAAATAAGACGAATGTTCACGCCGACACCAAATATATTCCTGACCCAACTAATAAATATTTGGCCACCGATCAATATTATCACCATCAGTCGCAAATATATCAAGGTGCTACAGATAATGATAGTGTAGTCAAAGAAAGATTAAACCGATATATAGGAACGCCAGGTGATACCAATCATACAATTGCGCAAGGTTTATCACCGGATAGACAAACTTTACATTCACAATTTAATAAAGTAAACACCGAAAATACCACCCTCGGTAAAACCAATCTTACAGGAATAGATTATTCTTTTGCCCAGGTGCACCAGCAAAACTCCACCATAGAGAACCAAATCAATCAAAATTTAACCACTCACGCGACTCTGAATGAAAAAGCCCTATTCCAAAAAAAAGAGATTGATTCTTATAAATACACCAATTATTATTTGTTTATTGCCTTTTATATTTTGTTAGCTATTTTAGGAGTGGTGCTTTTTACTTTGAATTTCAGTCTATCATTTTATGTGAAAATCGCTATTTTATGCGTATTCGCAATTTATCCATTTGTAGTCGGTCTACTTTATCAACTATTGGTCATATTATGGAATTTTTTGGGGGCATTAGCATTAGGTAATGTGTATAATAAACGTAATGATGTGACAGGACAAGCGGGTAAGAACGAAGTTCATTAGTTTCCGAATCGACACCAACGGTGTTGATTCTAGGAAACTAATCTAGAAAACGTTTCGACCCGCTAGCTTCGCTAAGCGGTTCTGTACGTTTTACTTCAACCATAATTATAACATACTAACGTCAATATCATCCGATCCGTCCTCATCTTCTTCGTCTCCATCAGTTGACCCTAATCGAATCGTATCTTGGTCGTAATTGATGCGACATCCTTGCCAACATTTATGTTTCTCGAATTTTCCGAACCGCTTGTCCATATACGACTGCACATCCTTCGGACTCGGTCCACCCTTACCATAAGTTCCCTGATACCACAAGGTAAATTCGCTGGTCAATTCACTCTTGGTAATATGACCCAATGCATCCACCAAAATCTTGTCGGCGATGAATTCGGCAATATAGTCCAAACTCTCTCTATACGAATTACTCGACTTCATGACGATATCGCAATCCTTTACGTTACCGTCTGTTTCAAACGCCTTTTCCACCAGCAATCCCATAAACGTCTCTTTCCATATCGAAAACTTTTCCTTGATGTTTTTATCGAGCAAATATTGATATGGTTTATCTTTTTCGCCTTTTACTGGTTTTTCCACAAACATCGACATGAAATCGACAACGCGGATGCGGCGCCAAGTACCGTGGTCCTGACTCTTGATTTCCATAAATTCATTAGAACAAACGACCAATTTAAACTGCGGGATAAACGTAATCGCATTGGGCATATAAGGTGCACGTGCCTGTATCGGGTCAATACCACTTGTAATTTGTTTCATAATACCTTCATTCAATCGGTCACCCTTGCTAGGTTCTTGCATGCACGCATAACGGATGCCTTTGAGTGCCACCATTTCTGGGGCCAGACCACCAATCTTCACTCGCTTATCTGTCACTAATGAAAGTGGAACATCGCCCTTGTATTCGCCCAAAATCGTTTCCATGAGCGAAACTAAGACTGATTTACCGTTTTGACCCACACCAATATACATATTGAAGGTTTGATTTGATGAGGTTCCTATTAAGGTCGATGCCAAATGTTCCCACATATAGTTGTATAATTGTTTTATAGGGAACAATTGGTGCATGAATGTGTTGATATGTTCTATGTTCGTTTTGTCGCGAACGGTATCGACGGGTCGATAGTCGATGTTTGTCGTTTTCGAAATACAATCTTCGGGATACCCGCGCCGAAATACTTTGTCTTTGAAATCGATAACGCCGTTATTGAAACACAACAAATAGGGATTCGTATCGAGTTTTTGTAAGAATGCCCCGTCGTAGAATAGCTCTTTTGCTTCTGTCATGATGTTCTTCTTGTCGCTCGTTCTAGATAAACGCAGGCAAATCTCGAGAATTTTATCCGTTTTTGTTTTCATAAACTTGGAAACATCTTCCGCCATAGGTTTTTCGGCGGTTTTATCGGCGGTTTGTCGAACCATTATAGTAGTCACTTTTTTACGATACATCTCGCGCATTTCCGTCGAAATCGCTTTTCTCAGTGTGGTGCCGGAATCTATTTCTTCCCAACGGTGATTTTTATATACATACCATATATTGGCTTTGACACTGACACATACATACTCATCTTTATAAAGATGATATAGCACCGTTGCCAAATCGAAATCTCCACACCCTTTCATAATTCTTTTCTCATCATAATCTCCACCGGTTAGACCGAGTGTCTGGTCAATATAATAATCAATACTATTTTCTCTGACATTTTTGTATTTGGCCAGTGCATCGATTTTCGACCAGTGCATGATGGACCGTTTGGTAAGTCCTTGTGGATTATTCATATCGAATCCCAACCATTTTTCATAATAATCGGGAATATCACGAAAATCGAATTTGTCATTTTGTGCACTAAACGCAATCCATACAATAAAGAGTTTGTCACTGATATTGCGCAGCGCCCATCCGACACGAATCCATTTGAGAAACGAACCGTCGCCATAATACGATTGTGGCAAGGTCATAGTATAATTATATGCCTCGTGCAATTCGTAATCCACCGACGATTTGATGATTCCGTCGAGAAATTGGGCGAGGGCCTCTTTCAATTCGGCTGCGTTTTTTACCGAAAGAACATGATTATTTCCACATAAAAGATTATTCATACCAGGACCGGTTGCTGCGCGTTTAACCCGTTTCGAACCACTATCGCATACCACATCCCCGGACGAAATAGCTGCTTCACGTGCGGCTATAAAGTCGGATTTATAGAAATAGGACGGATGTTCACTGTAACGGGCAGACAATTTGGCGAAATTTGTTTTTAAATTGAATTTGTCGAGAGAAATCGTTTTGCGAATGCATTCTTCGTCGGACGAATCAAAGGTAATTTCGTATATTTGTGTGAGCGCATACGGTTCATAGTTCGGTTTTTGTGAGCCATACATTTGCCAATTGACTTTCCCGGTGGAAATCCCGGAATCGAGGGCGTCTTCCCATGTATTGATGATGGGGAAATCTCCCCAAATTTCGTCGATGCGTTTTATCATGCGTTTCCGTAATAATTGTTGTGTTACTGGGTCGGACTGAATGCCAAAGATGATATGGATGCCGTCTTTTGTCAAATTTTTTTCGGGGACTGGATTCATGCTTGATTTTTCGAAGATAAAAACATTGAATTTAGTCTCATCGTCGAACTGATACATGTTTTTCAATTCCTCTAAATATTGGTCGACCAGGTCCTCAATATGATCAATGGTATAACATCGCGTCTGCATGTCAAGCTCAAAGCGTAAATCAATATCAATAAGAATTGGACCATTTTTATCGAGTTGTTTCTCGGTGAGATACTCTTTTTTTTTATGGACGAAGACTTCTTGGAAATAGAGTGTGAGGAAGTCGGGATAATCTTCGACGGGAATATGATATGAACCGCCGAAAATCCCGGAATCTTGGTCACCGATACGGGTGTTGGTCGGACCATTTTCACTGTCCTTTTTGGTTAGATGGCTTTTCATAAAATCGAAGAATTTTATTGTTTTTTTAGGTATATTTACGGTATCGGTTCCTTTATGAGTCATATTTTGATTATTATTATTATTATTAGTGCTACAAATGTGGTCTAAAACATTTGCCATTGTGGATATTATATAGCCATATTTTTATATTTCTTTTATTATTCAATTTTCCAAAAAAATCCATATTATACCACAAAATTGAAGAGTAAAACAACATAAACCGATAAATATATACCAACAGTAATATATATTCAAAATGAAATTTTGCACAGGCTGTAACAACATGTATTATATTCAAATTAGCGAGGATAACGGTAATAATATTATTTATTATTGTCGTAATTGCGGTAACAAAGACACCACGTTGGTGGAAGAAGGCGTTTGTGTGCTCAATACCCAATTTAAGAAAGAAACCCAGAATTTCAAGCATATTATTAATAAATACACGAAATTGGACCCGACGTTGCCTCGCATTTACAATGTGAAATGTCCGAACGTCGGTTGTAGAACAAATGCAGAACATGAAAAAGTGCCTACTGAGGTAATTTATATACGTTACGACGATGTTAACATGAAATATTTATATATGTGCACGGAATGCGATACGACTTGGAAGACGGATGATAATGCAAAATAATATCATAACTAAAAAAATTGATTTAAAAATTATTTACAAAGCTTATTATATACCATATACCATTATACCATTAATTATATATAATGTCTTATTCTGATGATGAAGAAGAAGTTCTCGAACTTATCAAGCCTTCAGAAGTCAAAATCAAAATGGATTTAGGTGATAAAAATTTGGAAAAAGATGATGATGACAATGACGATGACAATGACGATGCAAGCGATGACGAAGATTCGGATTTGGATTCAGAAAATTCACAGAAAATTCGTGTTAAGGAACCAAAAGATGATGATATGTCCGATGATGATATATCGATAGATGATGACATAGAGTCAGTTGATGATTTAGATGATTTTAAAGCCAAAACAAAACAAACAAAACCTAATAAAAACGAATTACCAAACAATGACTTGCCTTCAGACGAGTCTGATGATGATTCGGAGTCCGGTGATGAAGAAGATGAGAATTACCTACAAAAATTTGACGAAAGCATCAAACAAAGTATTATATCGGATTATCACCCGGAATTGCATCAACACAACTATGAAGAGGTGGAAACATTAGCTACTGTAGTGCGAGATGAATTGGGTATTATTATCGACCCTTTGCATAAAACATTACCATTCTTGACCAAATACGAAAAAGCGCGTATTTTGGGGGAACGGGCCAAGCAGATTAATGCAGGCGGACAATCGTTTATCGAGGTAGACGTATCCACGATTGACGGTTATTTGATTGCCATGCAAGAATTGGAACAAAAGAAAATCCCGTTTATTTTGAAACGGCCTTTGCCTAACGGTGGGTGCGAATACTGGCGATTGAAAGATTTGGAAATTTTGATATAGAGCAACGCGGATTTTAATTGCCGACCGAAGTGATTCTGTACGTTTTACTACAAAATTGAATAAAAAAATCCATTTTTTATTACTGATAAAAAATGGACATTTTCGATAAATTACATCTGCCAATGGATATACATCGATGGGCAAAAATGAAAATTATGCATCAATTGCCACTACCAACCGATATTGTGAATTATATAGGTTTATATGATATTCTTACTATCAAAAAAATATCGAAAAACGATAAACGAATGTATCTCGAACGTCCTATAATAAAAATTGTGAAACAATTATTTACTAGTGTCAGATGTTGTGTAAAATTTTCTAACAAATATCATATATTATTTATGTTTATTGATTGTGATAAAATACATTGTGAATATTTCAACACAAAGTATGGGGCAAAGTGGAGTATAACGAATGGATTCGTTGTCGGATTCCCGTAGGGAATCCTAGACAACGAATCTAGGTTTTGCTTTCTGCGATGAGCCTGCGGCTCTGCAAAACCTTCAATGTTTCATGTAGACGAAGTCGGAGGCATCGTATATTTATGACGTTTTAAACGTTTTCCCGCAATCCAAACACGTGATGAAAATTGTCATCGCCTCATCCGCACTCCGCGTCTGTAATTCATAAAATGTGCAACGCTTCGATTTGCATTTCTTGCAGGTAAATAAATCTGTCGACGCCTCAATATTGTTCGTATATTTCGACGAATCGCGCTTGATTTTGCGCTCAATGTGTTCACGCCAATGTTCGGGGTCGAATTCCTGGTGGGTCATAAACGCCAGTGCTTGGGGCGTGATTTCTTTTTGCGTGATTTGTGCTAACAATGACTCGTTTTTCAAATTCAAATAAATAGTTCTTAGTCGGTCTACGTAGATTTGGGCAAAATGGGGATTTTCCCATTTCTTGATGATTTTTTTGTTATTGGCCTCTTTAATGGCGTAGTTGAAAATGCCTTTTTCCAAATTGGTGGCGATGGTCTCATCACCCAAAATAGGCACTAATTTCTTGCAAATATTGGCTCGGAAAACTTCGGGACGCTCGATTTTCATGGTGATATATGCGGTATAAACGGTATGCGGTAATATATAATCATATTTCTATATGATTATATCAATCAATTTTATCGGATGGAGAATTTATTGATTTTTTCTCAATAGTCCAAGAATGACAAATGCCTTGTCTTGTAATACTAAAATAATGAACTTTACTTTTATTATGAACTTTATCAACAATCCACGGTTTATCATCTAAATAATAAGACAAACTTTTATATAAGCAAATTATTTTGTTATCTGTAAATATAAAAATGCTCCAGAAATTAATGTTATTTTTATTAAATGGTTGTATTAGGGGCATGTTTTGTAACATGGCATATCTGTCATCATCGGGAGAGATTTGATTCATATATTTTCCATTTCGGCATTTCATTTTGCCTGTATACTCCAAAATACGATGGACTAGTTCTTGTGGTAGTAGGTTCATTATTACTCATATTGTACATGATAATATTTTTATATCAATTTACTGTATAAAATACTCCACAAATATACTATAACGGATACTATGAATGATTTAGGTGGTCGTCGTAAGATAATAAATTTATAACAAATATTGTGTTTCTTGAACATATAATGACCAATTTCACTGGTACTATACACATATATATCTGGTGTTTCACTGGACCACAAAGTTTCATATTTTTCAAAGCAACATTGTTTATCAAACGAATATATTGTCATATAAAAAATTTGTGAATATGATTCTATTTGAGGCATTTGTTTTAACATTTTGTATCTGTCATCGTCTTGGGCGATTTGATTCATGTATTTTCCATATCGGTATTTGATTCTTCCATCATATTCTAGAATTCTATTGATTATTTCTAATGGTAATTGGTTCATTATTACTCATATTGTACATAATAATATTTCTATATCAATTTCTAGGAAACTAATACTCCAAGGATTTTACGCCTAATGAATTAAAAAATCGATATTATCGCAGTGTATTGTATTTTCATATTCTCTATTTATGTAGAAATATGAGATGCTATTTTCAAAAATATATACAATCATCATATGCTTATGTTCATTATCATAATTATTATAATTCATTCGGTATACATAAAAATTCCCAGAGTACCAATCATCCCTCTGAAATACGGGTATTTTACGCAATAAATGATACCGATAATCGTCTTTGAGAATTTGATTCACATATTTTCCATTTCGGTATTTGATTCTGCCATCATATTCCAAAATACGATTTACAAGTTCTAGTGGTAACAGATTCATTATTACTCATAATATAACAAATTATTTCTATATCAAGTAACGATACAAATCATACAAATATACTATAACGGATATTATGAATGGTGTTGGCGGTGGTGTTTTATAAATAATAAATATATAATGAAAACCTTGATTCTTATAACAATAACTAACCATACTTGTATCGCTGTATATATCTATAACCATTAGTTCTTTCAATATAAACGGAGATACATTTTTTTCACAATATATTTTGTTTCCATTACCCGTTATTGTCATACACAGGTAATGATTATAATATGTTTCTATTTTTGGGACGGTTAGTAATATTTTATATCTATCATCATCTTGGGCAATTTGATTCATATATTTTCCATGTCGGTATTTGATTCTGCCATCATATTCCAGAATACGATGGATTAGTTCGACAGGTAACCGGTTCATTATAACTCATATTGTACATAATAATATTTCTATATCATTATTTACTGCATAAAATACTCCACAAATATTTTGCTATATATGAGAATAATGATGGTGGTGGTGTTTTGTAGATAATAAAATTATATTGAAAACCTTGGCTAATAAAGATATATTTAACAATCTCTGTATTACTCTTTGTAACAATAAGGTGTGTTTTTTCGCCATAATGAAACAAAGCTGTATAGGAAGCGTTTGTTTTTTCACAATATATTTTGTTTCTTGTATCTGATATCATCAGATAACCGTGTTGTGTATAATATATATACGGCACTATTTGGGGCATGGTTAGTAACATTTTGTATCTATCATCGTCGTGGGCAATTTGATTCATATATTTTCCATTTCGGTATTTGATTCTACCATCATATTCTAGAATTCTATGGACTAGTTCGACAGGTAACCGGTTCNTT
>TBL_comb47_HYPODRAFT_10001379_pt1 | contig 31669 bp, 29 predicted proteins | sample TroBogypolimnion_40_FD_10682 | JGI IMG/M metagenome (IMG submission 10682) | reverse complement strand
CATGCAAAAACTCAATCATCGTCCTCGAAAAACACTACACTATAAGACACCTCATGAGGTATTTTTTGGTGATGATAATCTACAACCTGCATGAATACTAGAATTGCACTTCAGGGTTGAATTCACGCAACTAAATATAGATAGTTATATTTTTTTATACTGTTTTTTCGCTTCCATGTGCTCTTGATTCCAGCGGCAACCAACTTAAGTCTTAGCTTGGTAGTCTAAAGGAAGGCTCAAAGCGCAGTAAATTGACTCCCCCTACCCATGAATACTACGTAAAACAACCAACCCGAAAACATTCTATAAGGTTCAATTTTTAAAAGTCCCTAATTCAACAAAGTATCGCTTAAAGGCTTATGCTGAATTCTAAGCCACTATATTCTGCATGAATGCAAGCTGCTTATAGTTTATAATCAAGCCTTTTTAAAGTTTTCATTAACCAATGCACTCTGGCATTGGCTATCGACTGTCATAGGTTAAACGCTACACCATGCAAGAAATAAATCCGATTAGAAATAAAATAGCCGACTTAAAAAGTCGCGGCGATTCCCTTAGGGGGTATCTTTGACTTTGATATTAAGAATGAACGCTTAGTCGAAGTTTTACGAGAACTAGAAAACCCTAAGATTTGGGATAATCCGGAACTCGCACAAACCTTAGGTAAAGAACGCGGACAACTGGAAGTCATTGTTAACACCATTAATGATCTAGAGCGTGGCTTGGCAGACGCCGAAGAACTATTGGCTATGGCCATAGAAGAAGATGACGAAGAAACCGTAGAAACCGTGATCGATGATTTAGCGCATTTTGAAAAAAGAGTCGCTGATCTTGAATTTCGACGTATGTTCTCTGGTGAAATGGATCCTAACAACGCCTTCTTGGATATACAATCTGGCTCAGGCGGTACCGAAGCCCAAGATTGGGCTTCCATCATCGAACGTATGTTTTTACGTTGGGGTGAGCGCAAAGGCTTTAAAACTGAACTCATTGAAGAATCACAAGGCGATGTCGCCGGCATTAAAAGTGCCACTATTCGCTTTGAAGGTGAATACGCCTTTGGTTGGCTGCGTACAGAAACCGGCGTGCATAGGCTAGTCAGAAAATCCCCCTTTGACTCTGGAAATCGTAGACATACCTCTTTTGCCTCAGTATTTGTTTCCCCAGAAATTGATGACGACATTGATATCGACATTAATCCCGCCGATATACGCATCGATGTGTACCGTGCCAGTGGCGCGGGTGGGCAGCATGTCAACAAAACTGAATCTGCTGTACGTATGACTCATAACCCAACCGGCATCGTCGTACAATGTCAAAGTGATCGTTCGCAACATAAAAATCGTGCGACCGCTATGAAGCAATTAAAAGCCAAGCTGTATGAATTGGAAATGCGTAAGCGCAGTGAATCAGCTCAAGCCTTAGAAGATACTAAATCAGACATAGGCTGGGGCAGTCAAATCCGTTCTTATGTGCTTGATCAATCACGCATCAAGGATTTACGCACCGGCGTAGAAACAGGCAATACTCAAGCGGTGCTAGATGGTGATTTGGATCAGTTTATTGAGGCTAGCTTGAAAAGCGGTTTATGATGAGAGTAAATATTAGAAGATTTAATCTTAATTAGATAACAGAAGTTATCAATAGCTTGCTATCAATCAGCAATATTAGCTAGGAAAATACAGAGGATTTCATGAGAAAAATAATTGTTACTGATTTAACAAGATTTTCTAATAGAGAAATAGTTTGTATAGCAGGTATAGATGTAGATAACGGAGAGTGCATCAGGCCGATGCCTTATCTGAATATTTTGCAATGCAAAATATTAAATTTACTACCTGGCGCAATTTTATCTGGAAACTTCATAACATCACCAAACATAGAACATCCCCATACTGAAGACATGAATCATCAAAATTTACATTTTCATGGACATTGTTCAGATGCAGAATTTAAACAGATATTATCGAAATCAGCTTCACAAAATATTGAACATGGCTTTGAAGTTAAATTGGAAGATCGTCAAAAACACATACCATTGGAATCAAAACCTTCAAAATCTTTGATCACCATTTCGGTTAACCCAAATGCGATTAGAATTGTTCAGGATCAACACAACCCAAAAAAGATAAAAATTCATTTCACTGATAACGACCACAAAGAATATAGTTTTTTAGCTATTACTGATCTTGGTTTTCATAGCTATGCCGAAAATCACTATCAAGGAACAAATAATTATAATGAAATCAACCTAGTCATTCAAAGGCAAGAAGAAGTTTTTCTTCGAGTTGGGTTAGGGCGTCTTTATGAAAATCAGCAAGGTAAAAAAGGATTTTGGATACAAATTAATGGTATTTATAGCTTTCCAGACTATTTTAAAGATGTCAGAAGGTATGAATAAATGAAAACATTTACGATAGGTTTTACTCAAAAGACAGCCAAACATTTCTTTTCGTTAATTAAAGAAAATAATATTAGTCGAGTCATAGATGTTCGCTTAAACGTTACTTCACAATTAGCTGGTTTTGCTAAAAAAAATGACCTGAGCTACTTTCTTAAAGAGCTATGCCATACTGATTATGTACATGTTCCAGACTTAACTCCGACAAAACCCATGCTTGACGCATATAAAAACAAAATTATTAGTTGGGATAATTATGCGGATAAGTTTACCAATCTAATGATTCAACGGCATATAGAAAGAACAATAGATAAGTCTATTTTAAGTAATGGTTGCTTATTATGCAGTGAACATGAACCACATCAATGCCATCGGAGGCTAGTTATTGAATATTTGAATGATCATTGGGATTCTGATATAGAAGTGGTGCATTTATCATGAATAGTCAAGAACCCACTATTTTAATTGCCTATCCAAAAGAGTTTACTTGTTACAATAAATTTGAAAGAAAAATTAGTAAGATATTTTCTGGTTTGCCACATTTCTCGTTAGCCATGATTAACGATTATAATGGTTTTATTGCTCAAAAAATGGAAGCTGACCAGCGGGTTCACGATGCCATAAACACTTCTGAAGACAAATTGGAACAAGTGACTCACGCCGTAATTTTTAATGATGGTGAAAGTTTTAATCACATTATTAATGAATTAAAACAAAAAGGTATTTTATCAAGAGTGATTGATACGACCATTACCCGCGTTGTTAATGTTGATAAAGATGAAAAATACGATGTTTATATTGGTAGGGGTTCAGCTTGGGGAAATCCTTATGCCCTAGGCATTGATGGTGACAGAGACGAAGTCATCAGAAAGTATCAATATGATTTTGAGCGAGGTTATCTCAAAAGCAGTAAAGAGCAATTATTAAAATTACGAGGTAAAACTTTAGGTTGCCATTGCAAACCGGCTGCCTGTCACGGCGATGTTTTAGCAGATTACTTAAATTCACTTGATGATGGTAAGTGACCTAGTGACTAAATATAACTTTTCATCAAAATAATAGTGGATAACCGTGAATTTCTCCATAAACAACAAATACTAAACGCCAAAAATAGATTTTTGATTCTATTAAGCCTTTACACCCTAACGCACTCTTCGCTTTTATAACTTAACATTTAAAACCCATGTCAGACATACAACAAGACGAACAAGAACAAATCAAACAACGTCGTAGCAAATTAAATGAACTACGTGAAAACGGTGGCATCGCCTTTCCTACCGACTTTCGCCGCAATGTAGTTGCGGGAGAATTGCTAGCTGAATACGGCGAAAAAACTAAAGAAGACTTAGAAGCCGAACCCGTGCGCGTTAAACTTGCAGGCAGAATCATGACCCGCCGAGTGATGGGTAAAGCCAGCTTTGCTCATATCCAAGATATGTCCGGTAAGATTCAGCTTTATGTGACTAGAGATACTCTAGCCGAAGGCTTTTATAACGAACAGTTTAAAAAGTGGGATATTGGTGATATTGTCGGAGCAGAAGGCGTACTCTTTGTCACCCAAACGGGTGAATTAAGTGTTAAGGTCGATGATATCCGTCTATTAACCAAAGCCTTAAGACCCTTACCTGAAAAGTTTCATGGCCTTGCCGATCAAGAAATCAAATACCGTCAGCGTTATTTGGATTTAATCATGAGCGAGCAATCGCGTGATACCTTCTTAATCCGTTCCAAAATAGTCGCTTATATACGCCAATTTCTGATTGAACGTCAGTTTCTGGAAGTTGAAACCCCTATGATGCAAGTCATCCCGGGTGGAGCGACCGCACGTCCTTTTACCACGCATCATAATGCCCTAGATATGGACATGTTTTTGCGTATAGCGCCTGAACTGTATTTAAAACGCTTAGTCGTCGGTGGTTTTGAACGCGTCTTTGAAATCAACCGTAACTTTCGTAATGAAGGCTTATCCACGCGCCATAATCCAGAATTCACCATGCTGGAATTTTATCAGGCTTATGCTGAATATCATGACTTAATGGATTTAACCGAAGCTATGTTGCGAGGTATTGCCTTAGAAGTGATGGGTAAAACAGAAGTCACTTATCAAGGTGAAACCTATGATTTTGGCAAACCCTTTGATCGCATGACTGTGGTTGAGTCTATCCTGCACTTTAATCCTGACTTAACTGCCGTTGATCTTGATAGTCGTGAGGCCGCTCTTAACGTTGCCCAAAACTTAAAGATTCCAGTTAAAGACGGTTATGGTTTGGGTAAGATACAAATTGAGATTTTTGAGAAAACCGTAGAAAGCCGCTTGATGAATCCTACCTTCATTACTGCCTATCCCGTTGAAGTATCGCCATTAGCAAGACGCAATGATAACAACCCGCATGTCACCGATCGCTTTGAATTTTTTGTGGGCGGTAGAGAAATCGCCAACGGCTTTACTGAATTAAATGATGCCGAAGATCAAGCCGCTCGCTTTCAAAAACAAGTTGAAGAAAAAGAAGCCGGTGATGATGAAGCCATGCACTTTGATGCCGATTATATTATCGCCTTGGAACATGGTATGCCACCTACAGCTGGCGAAGGCATAGGCATAGATCGCTTGGTGATGTTATTTACCGATGCGCCCTCTATTCGTGATGTCTTGTTATTTCCACACATGCGCCCTAAGGCTTAAAGTCAGTGATGCAGGACGTGGAAACGATAACAATTATTAGGCATGTAGGGGTAGGTCGCGACCTGTCCCTTCGGTGTTCAAAGTAATAGTAGTTGTACAAGAGCGGTTTTGTAGGGTGGATAAGCAAAGCGCATCCACCGTTGATGCCGGATGCGCTTTGCTTATCCAGCCTACGAGCTTGGAGTGCTGAGCTTTAGCTATTGCTTTGTAAAACAGCTAAAGCTGTTTTACTCCAACTTAGTGCATTCTACGTGGGAATCATCAATAGTCATCTTTACGCTGCCTTAAAGCAGCAAACACAATATCAGGTGCAGCACCCACTAAACCCAGCTCTTTTTGTATACTGATACAATCAACTCTAAAGAATGGATTAGTAGCTATTTCTTCAGCAATGGTCGTAGGCACGGTCGCTATATTGGCGGCTCTAAGTTCCGTCACGGCCAGCAGTTTTCGTTGTAAATCAATATTATCTGGTTCTACACTTAAAGCAAATTTAGCATTAGCCAAGCTATATTCATGGGTACAATACACTCGTGTTGACGATGGTAAAGCCTTTAAAACCTGTAAGGATACATACATTTGCCTAGGCGTACCTTCAAATAAGCGACCACAACCCATGACAAACAAAGTATCGCCACAAAACAAGGCTTGATCCTTGGCAAAATAATAAACCACATGACCGCTAGTATGACCTGGCGTCTCTAAAACCTGAGCTTGATGCTGGCCTAAGGCAAAGACATCACCCTGCCCAACACCGACATCAATACCCGGAATACGCTCTCGATCAGATGCTGACGCGATAATCTGACAACCGGTTTGTTGCTTTAAGGCTAAGTTGGCACCCACATGATCCCAATGATGATGAGTATTTAAAATAAAGTTCAGTTGCCAACCCTTCTCAGTCAATACCTCCAATACAGGTTGTTCTAATGCCGGATCAATCACGGCGGTTTCTAAGCTAACGCTATCATGCAGCATATAGATGTAGTTATCGTTTAACACGGGAATTTGTATTATATCCAGCATGATGTTGTGACTCTAAAAAGGAGGTCGAATATCGTAAGTTCTTATTTTAGCATCGTAATAACCTAGTTATGTTACATAACCATTCTGATGTTAAAAACAAATAATGAAATCGCTATCGCGACAATTATTTGAATCGGGTTTTCGCACCCGAAGGCGAGATACTTTCTTTTGCGCAGCCTTTAGAAAGTACCCAAAGAAAAGGCGGCTCGATTGCCGCTCAATCTACGCTCCTCGGTTTTGTCGGGGGTCGGTAGAGAGGGCGTCCCGCCCTCCTACCGCCGCGCGGCATCCATGCCGCGCCCCTTCGGGCTAATCCCAACAAAACCTGCGGTGCTCGGCGCGAGCAAACGAGAATAAAACAACGTTACTACGTAATATAAATGACTCATACAAACTAACACGAATAATTCCTTGCACCCATTGAATACAAACAAAGCTCAGGCCTATGGCTTATTTTTTGATACACTTACCCTATAAAAACCCCCTTCTCTATCACACTTAATATAGACATCATGACTAACTTTACCCTCACCGCTATTTCTCCTATTGATGGTCGCTACGCCGATAAAGTAGAGGCACTACGCCCGATATTCAGTGAATATGGTTTGATCCGTTTTCGCGTACTGGTTGAAGTTCGCTGGTTACAAGCCTTGGCTCAACAGCCTTTAATCAAGGAGGTCAGTCCCTTTAGTGCCGATGCCAATCAACGTTTAAACAGTATCATTAGTGACTTTTCAGAAGCCGATGCTCAGCGTGTCAAAGACATAGAAAAAACCACTAATCACGACGTTAAAGCCGTTGAATATTTGCTTAAAGAAAAAATAGCCGGTTGCGCTGAACTGGAAAAAGTCAGTGAGTTTATACATTTTGCTTGTACCTCAGAAGATATTAACAATCTATCTTATGCCTTGATGCTTAAAGAAGGTCGCGTTGTTATCCAAGCGCAAATCACTGACTGTATTAATGCCCTTAAAAAGTTAGCGATAGAAACAGCCGATCAACCTATGTTGTCACGTACTCATGGCCAATCGGCGACACCGACTACCGTCGGTAAAGAATTTGCCAACGTGGTCGCACGTATGCAACGCCAACAAGATCAACTACAGGCCGTCGCCTTGCTAGGCAAAATAAACGGCGCAGTAGGGAACTATAATGCTCATGCCATCGCCTACCCTGATGTTGATTGGGCAGAGTTTGCCGAAAACTTTATACTTTCACTAGGCTTGCAATTTAATCCTTATACAATTCAAATTGAACCGCATGATTATATCGCTGAGTTTTTTCATGCACTGTCACGATTTAACACCATCTTGTTAGATTTTGATCGCGACATTTGGGGTTATATTTCTTTAGGCTATTTCAAACAACGCGTTATCGCTGGCGAAGTGGGTTCTTCTACCATGCCGCATAAAGTTAACCCTATTGATTTTGAAAACTCAGAAGGTAACGTAGGTATCGCCAATGCCTTATTTAGCTTTTTAGCTGAAAAACTACCGGTATCACGCTGGCAACGTGATTTAACTGATTCCACTGTATTAAGAAATATCGGCGTTGGCATTGCCCATACCAGCATCGCTATCCAAGCCAGCTTAAAAGGTATTTCAAAATTACAAATTAATGTCGATGCTATCGAAGCTGATCTGAATGCCAACTGGGAAGTACTCGCAGAGCCTATACAAACCGTCATGCGTCGTTACGGTATAGAAAAACCTTATGAGAAACTAAAAGAACTCACACGTGGCCAACGCATTACCCCAGAACAAATGCAGGTCTTTATTGAAACACTAGCGATACCCGATGATGCCAAAACCGCCTTACTGGCCTTAACGCCACGGACTTACATAGGTTATGCAAAGCGACTGGCTAAGACCGTTTAATAGGCTACCAACTTAAGACGAGACAGCACCAATGCCGGCCGGGGTTTGCAACCTCGATCGAAACGTTTAGATGCTTCCAAACGTGAGTAACGGGGTTACAAACCCCGTCACGCTTTGTTATTGGTAGCCTATAAGCTCAAATACTATTTGTCTCATCCATTTTTTAGGGTAAACTTCAAAACGCACACTTTGCACTGTAGCAGCTTATGCTCCATGCCAATTGTTCAAACAGATAACAACAAGATAAAGCGGTTCTTTTTATAACCCAAAAATAATAGAGGTATTTATGAGCAAGATTTTAAATGAAGTATTATCCGCCAACCGTGATTATGTTAATGATTTCGGTGTCAAAGGCGAACTACCGCTACCTCCTGGTAGACATTTTGCTATTTTAACCTGTATGGATGCTCGCTTAGATCCTGCAAAATATGCCGGTCTTTCAGAAGGTGATGCCCACGTTATTCGTAATGCCGGTGGTCGCGCCAGTGATGATGCTATCCGCTCATTGGTCATTTCTTATAAATTATTAGGTACCAAAGAATGGTTTGTTATCCACCATACTAACTGTGGCATGGAATTATTTAATAATGACATCATGAGCGACTTATTAGGCAGCAGCCTAAAAACAGCGTCTATTGATGCTAGCGGTTGGCATGATAGCTGTGAAGGTCATGGCTCTGCAGAAGGTAAATATATCAACTGGCTGACCATTAAAGATCAACAAGAAAGTGTGCTTGAAGACGTTTTACGGATTAAAAATCATGCCTTAGTGCCTTCTGACATTCCTGTCTATGGTTATATCTACGAATGTACTACTGGCCGTTTGATTGAAGTGCCTGCTGCAACTGAAGCGGGCAGAGCTAGTTAATAAGGCTCTTACATAGCTTAAATCCCGTTACTCACGTTTCGAAAACTATTGAAACATCAAACGTTTCAGTCGGGGTTGCAAACCCCGACTGGCATCGGCTAATACGTCCAGCTTAATTCGTGACGAGAGCCTCACAATTTGAAAACGCCTGATAAAATAGACGTATATCTCGATTGTTATCAACAACAAGTGTAGATAAAAGTAGGACGTATTAAAAAACTTAGGAACAATCATTTAATTTTGTGGGCTACCAACTTAAGAAGATGGAATAGCCTTTGATTGATAGCCTCGATTGCTAGTTGCTTCATCGAGGCTATTTGCTTGTTGCTAACATGACAGTGTTTATTGTCAGCCGCATTGCCTATACAATGTGATAATAGTTTTTTATATGGGATGCAATAATGACAACTTTAACTTTTGATACCCACGAATTTGTAACAGAATTAAAGCAAGCGGGTTTAAGTGAATCTCAAGCTGAGGTGATTACTCGCTTACATCAACAGGCGGCTAATGCCACCATTGATTATGTTAAGCATGAGCATAGCCTAAATACTGTAGTCACTAATAAAGATTTAGACGCAAGAATAAAAGAGACTGAGTTAAAAATAGAACTTGTAAAGTCTGAATTGAAGCGTGATATTGAAACAGTCAGAAAAGAAATAGCCGAAACTAAAGCAGAATTGATACGCTGGGTGGTTGCTGTGGGCGTATTGCAAATTACAATTATTACAGCCCTATTATTGAAGTTGGCGGGAACGCTTTAAAATTCGGTTCTTACGTCAACAAATTATTCATTAACGTGCTTTTTTTATCATGATTTGTTCGCAAAACCCCACCGTTCAGGTTGTGGATGTAAGCGGTTCAGCATAGTAGCAACTAGCCTTGATGAAGCAAGGCTGAATCAAGGTTATACAGTGCTCTGACTTCTTCGATCCCACTGCGTTTCATCGAGACTACTTGCTGGAGTTAAATCAATATCACGGCGATTAGAGCTTTTACCCTATGGATCCAATAAAATAGCTTAAGGTATTTTGCTTTTTCCTGATGAAATCGATTCAATGTCATGAGGCTAAATAACTAGGCGATATCGATTTTTGAGGATAACTCAAGCTATCTACAAAATTCCTCAAGCTATCGATACTATTCCTTAAGGAATTTTGTTTTTTACTCGTGGAAAAATAACTATGACGGGTGGTTTCTTTATTAAAGCTTAAGGAATCCGTTAAATAGTTTTAGCTATTTTGTTTCAACGACAAGCTAACCATCTTGTACCTTAAGGTTTCTGGCTAATGCAAGCAGTCAATCATAAAACACCTTAAGATAAAAGCTTAATAACTCAAGTTAAAATAACGATATGTTTCCCTATAAACATAGGCTTTACAGCTTAACTACCATAATTCTTAGACTCTGTTTATTCCTAAACTAGGCTTACTTTAAATTCTTTGTTTGCTTTAACTAAAAACTAAGTTATAGTCTGTTCGGCTATCAAAAAACACGCCACCTTAGCCACTAAAAACAAGACTAGCCGTTAGCCATTAATCAATAGCGTTAACGTCTAGTTCACGCCAACTACTTGGCAGCATTTATCTCATTAAAGGTACAACATGAAAATAGCTAAAGTGTTATTGGGCTTTATCAAATATTCCATTGCCGAAAAACTACCGTTTTATCGAAATATTGTCAGCAAATTCATTAGTAATCCAGTCTTTGCAAGCTCGGACATAACGCCTGCCGAACTTACATCTGCGTTAGATAACTTTGAAGCCTCTATAGGAGCGGCCAGAGATGGTGGACATACACCAATAGCGATCATGCACGACAACGAGCATGCCGTCGATAAATTATTTCGTAATGCAGCCCATTATGTAGACAAAATAGCGGATGGTGATGAAACTATAATATTGAGTAGCGGTTTTCTAGTCAGCAATCAACCCAAAACACATCAAAAACCACCATTGGCAGCGTTTGACGGTGATCATTCTGGTGAAGTTGATTTATACGCCAAAGCGAATGATAAAGCAGGTTCTTATAAATGGGAATATGTTGAAGGCCCCGTACCTACTGATGAAAAAGCTTGGATACCGATTACAACGACGACTGCGGCTCATCACACCGTCAGAGGCCTTAAAGTTGGCGTCATTCATCAATTTAGAGTAGCGGCGGTAACGCCAAACGGCATTACCGATTTTTGTGCACCGGTGTCTAAGCTGGTGGTGTAATATAGGAGTAAGTTAAGCGGTTGTAATCATTCAGTCCCCCTCTTTTTCAAAGGGGGAGGTGAATAGTTACAAGCGGTTTTCTATAGCGCTGCTAAGATGGGCAAAGCGTCAGCATGGCCATCAACACATCATTAAAACTCGATAGGTAAGGCTTTGGCTTTGCACACCCTACTCGCTAAGTTTTAAACATTTATTATGGGATTTTTTTTAAGTTGGGACAGATTAGGACAAGAAAGGCTTTAGCAGAATACTACAGCACAATGAAAAATGGCCTAGAGAACATGAAAGCTCTCTAAGCCATTGGTTTCTTTGCACTTCTCGAAACCAGAATTTGGTACCGAGAGCCGGAATCGAACCGGCACTGAGTCACCCCAACCGGATTTTGAATCCGGCGCGTCTACCAGTTCCGCCATCCCGGCAAAGAACGAACATTATAATGACAGTTTTTAATAAAAGCTAGCTTATTTTTAAGGTGTATTCATCGCATTAAACTGATAATATCGCTAGCTATGAAAAAAAGTGACTTTAACTACCTACTCCCTGAATCCTTAATTGCCCAAAACCCTTTGGCTGAACGCGATGCAAGTCGTCTTTTGTGTATGGATAAAAATTCAGGACACCTAACTGATCGCCAGTTTATCGACTTTATTGACTTAATTAATGACCGAGATTTATTGGTTTTTAATAACACTAAGGTTATTCCAGCTAGACTTTACGGAAAAAAACAAACAGGCGGAAAAATTGAAATATTAATTGAACGCATACTAGACGATCATCATGCGCTTGCTCATGTTAAAGCCAGCAAACCACCCAAAGCCGGTGCCTTAATCGAACTAGATCAAGTCTATCACTGCACCGTACAAGGGCGAGCCGATGATTTATTTATCTTAGAGTTTGCCGATATTACCTTGATGAAGCTTTTAGATTTAATTGGTCATATTCCCTTACCGCCCTACATTAATCGTGCCGATGATGCATCAGATTTAACTCGCTATCAAACTGTGTTTGCTAAAGAAGCAGGGGCAGTAGCTGCACCCACTGCAGGCCTTCACTTTAATGATGCGCTCATGGCTAAAATTAAAGCACTGAACATACAAACAGCTTTCGTTACCTTACATGTCGGCAGCGGCACTTTTCAGCCTGTACGCACAGAAAACTTAGCTGACCATGTTATGCATAAAGAATACTTTGCCGTCCCTCAAGAGACAGTTGATGCAGTACAACGCACCAGGAAACAAGGTGGAAGAGTAATTGCCATCGGCACTACAGCGGTCAGAGCCTTAGAATCTGCATCTACTCGTGGTCAATTAACAGCAAGTTTTGGAGATACAGATTTATTTATCACACCCGGCTACACTTTTAAATCAGTCGATGCTTTATTAACTAATTTTCATTTACCCGAATCAACACTATTAATGCTGATTTCTGCGTTTGCAGGTTACGATGAGATTAGAAATGCTTATCAGCACGCCATAAAGGAATCTTATCGATTTTTCAGTTATGGCGATGCAATGTTTTTAAGTAATTAGACGTTAACAAATACTGCGCTCTATACCTTAGGCGGCACATAACCCTCAGGCATATCACTATTGCCTTCAAATAAAAACTTGGTGCGCTCATTAGCTAAAAACTCTCTAGCCTTGGGGTCAAAACTAGCCAATTTATTTTCATTAATTAACATGGTTTGTTTACCTAACCATTCTTTCCAAGCTTGCTTAGAAACATTTTCAAAAATATCTAAGCCTTTAGCTCCGGGGAAAGGTGCTTCATCAAGCCCTTCTGCTTCTATACCTAATTTTACGCAATTAACCATTCTAGCCATTGTTGTTATCTCCGATATGTTGCTGCAATAATAATTTAATTGGCGCTGGCAAACCCAGCGCTTCTTTCTGCTTAGGGTTATACCAGACCGCCTGATTTGCTTCCATCACAAAATTTATAGGGTTTTCTGTTCGCATCAAGAGTGTTTTGTAATCTAAATGATAATGGGAGAAGGTATGGCGCTGAACGACTAGCATCTGAGCATCGTAAGCACTAATCTTTTTAGCCAAACACCAGTTATGTGCCGCATCTATATCATCAAATTCTGGCAGACTCCATAAGCCACCCCAAATACCCGCAGGGGGTCTTTTTTCTAAATAGACCTCATTAAGATGATTACTTAGCATTAATAAAATTAATGACTTAACAGGCAATTGCTTCCTTGGTTTAGGTGTAGGCAGTAAAGAAACGATGCCCTTCTGTCTAGCTATACAATGACTTTCAAGAGGACATCTATCACAAGCAGGTTTACTTCGTGTACAGATCGTTGCACCCAAATCCATCATAGCCTGGGTATAATCAGCGACTCGGGCCTTAGGTGTCAGTTGGGCACTCAATGCCCACAAGACCTTATTAACTTGGCTATTGCCTGGCCAACCATTAACCGCTTTAAAGCGCGCCAGCACTCTTTTTACATTGCCATCAAGAATAGGTTCGCTTTTCTTAAAAACGATACTGAGAATAGCTCCTGCTGTCGATATACCTATGCCGGGTAATGCCACTAACTCCTCCAGAGTTTCAGGAAAGTAACCCTGCCCGACTATTAATTGCGCGGCCTTATGCAGATTGCGCCCTCTTGCGTAATAACCCAAACCTGACCATTGATGCAAGACCTGATCTAACGGTGCTTTGGCCAAGTGCTCGATGGTCGGAAACTGCTTTATAAAGGCATTAAAATAAGGAATGACCGTGGTGACTTGCGTTTGTTGCAACATGATCTCTGACAACCAAACCCGATAGGGTGAAATAGCCTGCTGCCAAGGCAAATCTTTACGACCATGTACATCGAACCAGGCAAGAACCTGCTGTTGGAATAATAAAGGACTCATCATTAATGGCTACCAACTTAAATCGGGACAGTTTAGCTTAAACGCTCACGTTTAGACAGGACTCGCCTAAGCGCAGACAAAAGGCTAAAGACTAAGGACGAAGGGTTAAGCCTAGCATCTGTCGCGCCTTAATTAGCTAACCTCCTAGACTAAATCTTTTGCCCTGAGTCTTTCGTCTGCGCTCAAACTGTCTCGATTTAAGTTCGCAGCCTCATTAATCAGTGCTTACCAAAAAGATCTTTCAATAAATTACCGACTCCCGGCCCTATTTTTTGATCAATCTTATTGACGATAATGTCTATTTTGTCTTTATTCTTATCAACAAAGTCCGCTATTTTGGCTTTGTTCTTTTCTGTTAATAACGCCGAAACATCTAGCGCATAATTAGGCTGACTTAAACTACCGGTGACGGCCATTGAGATGGGCGTATCATAAAGCTGTTCAGCACTAGTAGGAGTGGCCGCCGCCTTAATAAGCTGGCCTTGTAATTTATAATCTAGTTGCTCTGTATTAAGATCGACACTGCCTTTGCCCTTAATATGCAACGTAGCAGTAGTTGCGACTAAATCATTAGTATGAATAATGCCATTAGCCAGCACGGAACTGCCTGAAAGCTTAGAAAATCGTGTTAAATCATGATTCACCTGAGCGGAATCTATCACATCAGTACTGACATGAGCACGATCCAGCATCGCTTGTAAATTAAAGCCTTTGATTTCAGTGTCTTTAAATAAAAAATGTATATCACCATTAACTGATGATTTCAGCTCATCAATCGTTTGCCCCTGCCCTTTTAACTGCCATGAACCATCAACCAACCCTGTCATTTGAAACTTGCTTTTGCTGTCTTTAAGTAAGGACTCAACATTGACATGCGTTATTTTTTCATCCAAAGCAAGTAGGGTTTTGTCGTTACGCATATCAACACTCAAATGGCCGCTATAAGCCCCCTGATAGAAACCCTTAGCTGATTGCTGTGCGTTAATCAGACCCTTACTTGCATTCAAGTTTAATTGATAGTCATTTAATGTCAGGCCATTCAGCTTAAGACTAGATAAACCCAATTGACTATCGACACTTAACTTGTTTAATAAATCTGCCGGCAAGGCATAGCTCGCTAAAGCCATAACAACTGACGGACTCAACCACTTACTAGCCACATGGTTTTTAACAGAGGGTAGATAGCGATCAACATCAAGATGATCCGCTATTAAGTTAATAGCTACAGTAGACTCAACAAAACTCAGTAACCGTGCTGTGCCGTTAAATTGAGTATTATCGATGTTTACGCTTATATCTTGTAAATCAAGGCTATTTTCCGTAGCAGATACATTAAAATGCACTGAAGACTCTGTTAAAGCCTGTTTATCTGATAAATCAGGTATCTTAATGTCTAGCCTCGCCATAAGCTCTCTAGGATTAAAGCTCGACATGATTACTGAGCCTTGAAGAGCATAATGATCATCAAGATAAGTCCCTGATAAATCAGCACTGACCACTATATCGTCGGCAACAAGCTTTACAGCAGACGCTTTAACGCTTTGTGCTGACTTATCCAGCAACATATTAGCTACAGCAAGTGTCGCCACTATAGGTTTTGCTGTATTTTCAATGTTTATAGTTGCTTGTAGCTCACTATTGTGAAATACGAAAGTCTCTAACTTTTCAGACACAATAAACTGAGAACTGAATTGTATAGCCGCTTTATAACCGCTAACAGGCTTTGTAACTAAGCCTGTTAGATTTAGTGCTACTGGCTTATCAAAAGCAAAGCTGTCGATCTTTAAATTAATGTCTTTAAATAATAGCGACTTGCTTGTTGCTTGATCACGCCAGTTTATTTGTGCATTTTCTATGGCTATTCCACCCAAAGCTAAAACAGCTAAGCTATTAACTGCAAGCTGCTCCTCGCTATTATTAATAGCCGATGCTGCTTGCTCTGTTGCATTAATCGCCGGCACACTATCCCAATTATTTTCACCTTGCGCATTCTTTTCAAGATTCAATACCAAGCCTTTTAAAACAAAATGATCTACATCAATTTTTTTGCTTAGCAATGGTAATAAATTAAGTTTAATATCGCTGGCATCTAAAGTTACAAAGCTTTGATCTTGAAAACCAGCCTTATTACTCAAAGTCATGGAGCCTGTTGAAATACCTAACCAAGGAAACACCGATAGCTTTAAATCACCGATTAAATTTAATTCTCTACCGGTTTTTTGCTTAACTGCAGCGACAATCTCTGGCTTGTAATTATTCGGGTCAATCAAAAAATAAACCGTAAAGATAGCAATCACTATCAACAATAACAAAGCAGCAATGACGGACAAAATAATTTTAACGGGCTTTAGCACTCTGCTTTCCTGTTGTTAAATACTGTAATGATTAGCTATTATGGAATATCATGCTGCACTAAGACTAGTATGTGCTAGCCTGAATCAAGACTATTGTATAACGAGATAATAATAAACAAGGGGGGTGAACATGTTGTTTTTAGCTAAACTTGCAGGTATTGCAGTACTGGTTTGGTTTTTTTTATCGGCAAAGAGCCAAGGTGAACAGCCTTATAAATGGGCTATTATAGGATTAGTAGGTTATTGGATTACTTGGTGGGCCATTAAATTAACAGTCGTTACTGCTTTGGCAGGACTCGTTGCAAAAAGCGCAACCATGACTTTTTTACTCGTTCAAATACCGGCACTTTGTGCTATCGTGGCGGCTTTTTTCATTAGGAAGAAACTGATTTCTGATGCCTCTTCAGATAAAGCCCCCTAAACGAAAAGACTAAAAGGTTCAGGTATTTAATTAAAAACCCTGAACCTTAAGTCTAAACTTAATTACAATTTATCGGCATTTTTATCTAGGTATTCAGCAACGCCCGCAGGGCTTGCGTTCATACCCGCATCACCTTTAGTCCAACCAGCTGGGCATACTTCACCATGCTCTTCGTGGAATTGTAAAGCATCAACCACACGAAGTAATTCATCCATGTTACGACCTAATGGTAAATCATTAACCACTTGGTGACGCACAACACCACTGCGATCAATCAAGAAAGTACCACGATAAGCGACGCCACCATCAGCTTCAACATCATAATCTTTAACAATAGCATGTGTTAAATCAGCTGCCATGGTGTAACGAACAGGACCAATACCGCCTTGATTAACAGGGGTATTACGCCATGCATTGTGTGTAAAATGTGAATCTATAGAAACAGCAATAACTTCAACACCACGGCTTTTAAAATCATCAACACGATGATCTAAGGCAATTAGTTCACTTGGACATACGAAAGTAAAATCTAATGGGTAGAAAAAAACAACCGCGTATTTGCCTTCAGTCGCTTTCGAAAAACTGAATGAATCGACTATTTGACCATCGCCAAGTACTGCAGGAACTGTAAAATCAGGTGCTTGTTTACCGACTAAAACGCTCATTAATTGTCTCCAAAAATATTTAAAAAGCAAAAGGTTAGAACTTCACTCACCACCACTTTCCGTGGTTTGGTTGTGTATTCTACACCGAAATAGTGGGGAATTGTCTAGTATTGTTATTTTTAACTTGCTTTTATTTAAACATTTGCCATAATTTGTAGTCATGGGATTACAATAATTACAAACGGGTCCCAAATAAAAGCAGTGAGGTATTTTTTTAGATGTTACTATAAGCTCTGGCGACGTAACCTTGCTGTTAAATCAATGCTATAATTCTTGTCGAGGGGGATTATTTATAATATGGCAAAAAACAAACATATCACCGAACCAGATGTTTTTGGTTATCAGGTGCGCATAGTAAGGCGCGGTAAAGAAACAAGCCGTTATTTTTCACATAAGTTATGGGGCAACAAAGGAAAGTCACTAAATGCGGCAATCACTTGGCGAGACCAAATGTTAGTCGTTTTAAAAGGCAGCAAAACCCGCTTTCTCAAACCGCCTAAAAACAAAACCACCACAGGCGTTACCGGGGTATCAAGAACCATTAAATACGACCATAGGAAAGACAAAAACTATCTTTGCTATACCGTCTTTTGGGTCTGTAACGGCAAATCTAGAAATAAAACATTCCAAGTGGGCAATGTCGATAAAGTTACAGCGGATGATGAATTACATGCCTTCCGTACTGCAAAATTATTTAGAAGCTGCTATGAATTCTCTATCGATAACGATATACAATTTTATGATGATAAATTCGCTGGCTGGAAAAAAACACGCCTTTATGATCACGAACACTTAAACGCAGTTTAAAACACTTACATACCTGGGAAATTAGTTACGCAACCGTCATTAAAAGCAACTAGATTGCTAGTTTACTTGTAGGGGCGAATTCATTCGCCACGTTTCATTATACGAAGGTACTGGGCGAATCTGTCGCCCCTACAAATGGCTCACTTTTGAAATCCAGTCAGTCCTTATTATGCTCACTCTTTGGGGATCATTACTTTTGTAGATACCTATGGCTAAAGAGGGGAAAATAAAAAAGAATACTTACGCAGTATCAACTAGCTTTCGTATGCTTTAAATTGACCAATAATGCCATCCAGCTCATCGAGGCTGGTATAAGCGATAACTAATTTTCCCGAACCGTTTTCTTTATGATCTATAACAACCTTTGCACCTAAACAAGCAGTTAGACTTTCTTGCAAGCGCAGAGTATCTTTATCAACGACTTTAATCTTTTGAATTTTAGGCTCGGAATGTAAATCTTTAACCAAGCGTTCCGTTGCCCTTACTGTTAAGCCCTCTTTAACGACTCTATGAGCGGCCGCGACTTGCTTAGCCCCATCTAATGATAATAATGCCCGCGCATGCCCCATTTCCAACTGACCATTAACTAGTAATTTTTTTACTTCAGAATGCAATTCAATTAAGCGCAGTAAATTTGTGACCGTGGTTCGAGATTTACCTACAGCATCGGCAATATGCTGATGCGTCATCTCAAACTCTTCTAGCAATCTTTTTAAGGCCTCAGCCTCTTCCAAGGGATTAAGATCTTCTCGCTGGATATTTTCAATCAAAGCAACAGCCATAGCCGAGCGATCATCCATTTCCTTAACGACTATTGGCACTTGGGTCAAACCAGCTAATTGAGCAGCCCGCCAACGCCTTTCACCGGCAATTATTTCATATTTCTCATAAGCAAGCTGACGGACAATAATAGGTTGAATAATACCCTGCGCCTTAATAGAATCGGCGAGTTCTTGTAGCTTTTCTGGATTAATATCTTGGCGCGGCTGATATTTACCTCGCTGTAAATATTCTATCGGCAACAGATGTAACTGATGTTTTTCTTCTTTAACGGTCGCATCACCTAATAAAGCATCAAGACCACGACCTAAACCACGTTTATTTAAAGACATTTTTTCTCTTTATGTATGCTCATTCGCTAGACAAAGATGCTGCAGCGCCATGATTATCAAGTTATTGGGTTTCAGTTTTTAGAACAAATTGTTCAGTTTTTAAAAATCACGAAGCTGTTGCTCAATCTCATATATCAATTCTTTTAAAACAAGAGCTTCTGCCAAAATAGCAGCACATTCTTGGTGAATAGCCAATTCAACTGGCTCTACTAAATCATCAACCTGCTTTGCATCATCCAACGTCCCATCTGGGCGACCAACCTTTATCTCTTCAGGCTTTCCTTCATTAGTTGACACATCAACCAAGAGCGCCTCAAGGCCACGCCCTAAGCCACGATTCTTAAAACTCATAATTTATTTCTTTCTATCATTTCATTAGCTAAAGCAATATAAGCCAATGAGCCACGAGAAGACTTATCATAACTAATTACTGGTAAGCCATAACTGGGAGCTTCGGCTAAACGAACATTTCTCGGTATGCAAGTTCTAAAGACTTTATCACCAAAATAGCGAATCAATTGCTCAGACACATCTTTTGTTAAGCGATTTCTATCATCATACATAGTTCGTAAAATACCCTCCAAATGCAAATCTGGATTCACAGAGCTTTGAATATTTTGCAAGGTGCTCATCAAAGCCGAAAGACCTTCTAAAGCGTAGTATTCGCATTGCATTGGAATCAATAAACTATCCGCAGCCACCATGGCGTTCAAAGTCAGCATATTGAGTGATGGAGGACAATCGATCAGAATGTAATCATAGTCTGATTTAATAGGCATCAAGGCATCAGCCAATCTTTGCTCTTTACGATCTGCATGAATTAATTTAACTTCAGCGGCTGTTAAATCAGAATTACCTGATATTACAGAAAAACCAATAGTTGGCAAATGAACGACAGCTTGTGCAGCAGGCACATCCTCCATCAACAAATCATAACTAGAAAACTCAACCTCCTGTTTATCAATACCACACCCCATCGCGGCATTACCTTGGGCATCAAGATCAATTAACAACACTCTGCACTTGGCAGCAGCCAAGGTAGCGGCCAAATTAACAGACGTTGTAGTCTTACCCACCCCGCCCTTTTGATTGGTTACGGCAATTATTTTTCCCACTAACTCACCTCAGCTACATTATTTAAGTGTATTTTCACCAAGCATCTTTCGCCTTCTATGCCAGGAACACTAAGCGGATAAAGCTCTGTTTTTGCTGCCTCTAACATAGATACATCAGGAATCTGTCCCTTCATTGCTAGTAGTACGCCCCCGTTATTAAGCAAATGAGTCGTTAAGCGCATAATATCTTCTAAGCTAGCAAAGGCACGCGTAATGGCAATATCAAAGCCATTATCGGGATGATAAAGTTCCACTCGATTATGACATATACTGACATTAGTCAGCTTTAACTCCAAAATAGCTTGTTGTACGAAGCGTGTTTTCTTAGCATTACTATCTAATAATACAAACTCAATATCAGGAAAACAAACCGCTAAGACGATGCCGGGTAAACCCGCACCAGTGCCTATATCAATGACTCGCTTCCCCGTAATAAAAGGCACTATCGCCAAGCTATCTAATAAATGCATAGGCACCATTGATACTTTGTCACGTATAGAAGTCAGATTGTAAGATTTATTCCACTTTTCAATCAAGGCAATATAAGTCAGTAATTGCTCTATCTGGTGTTCAGTCAATTCCTGATTTAATGCTTCTAAACCAGAGACCAGTATTTTTCGACAATCATCCATTAGGCGCTTTTCTTCTTTAAATAAACCAATAATAGGGAAATCGCAGCAGGTGTCATACCTGGGATTCGTGAGGCCTGACCTAAGGTCTCGGGTCGCTGCGCCTTGAGTTTTTGGCTGACCTCATTTGACAAGCCTGGAACACCAGAGTAATCCAAGCTATCAGGTAGTCGCAAATGATCGTGACGCAAGGCTTTATTAATTTCAGTTTGTTGTCTGACAATATACCCCTCATATTTAGCTTGAATTTCGACTTGCTCACCAACTTGCTCGGTAATTGTATCGCCTTCATAAAAGCTCAATAATCGCTGTATATCCACTTCAGGTCTACGCAACAATTCCATTAAGTTGGCTTCTTTAAGCAGCGGCTTACCCCAAATGTCTTCAACTTGAAGTGCTTGATCCGATTCCACCCTAACCCATTGCTTTTTTAGATCATCCTGTAAATTAGCGATAGCATTGCGTTTAGTTTCGAAGGCCTGCCAACGCTCATCATCAACCAAACCTAACTCACGACCTTTTTCAGTTAAACGTAAATCAGCATTATCTTCACGCAATAATAAACGGTATTCTGCGCGACTAGTAAACATGCGATAAGGCTCTTGAGTACCTCGAGTAATAAGATCATCAATCATCACGCCAATATAAGCCTGATCACGTCTAGGACACCAACTTTCTAAACCTTGCGTCAAACGCGCAGCATTCAGCCCAGCAATAAGCCCCTGCGCCGCTGCTTCTTCATATCCTGTCGTGCCATTAATTTGCCCAGCAAAAAACAAAGCATCCATATGCTTAGTTTCCAAAGACATTTTTAAATCTCTAGGATCAAAGAAATCATACTCGATGGCATAACCAGGACGAACAATTTCGGCATTCTCAAAACCTAACATCGAACGCACAAATTCATACTGCACATCAAACGGCAAGCTGGTAGAGATACCATTAGGATAGATCTCATGCGTATCTAAACCTTCTGGTTCTACAAAGATTTGGTGCGTATCTCTATCGGCAAAACGCACAATTTTATCTTCTATCGAAGGACAATAGCGTGGCCCTATGCCTTCAATAACGCCTGAATATAAAGGCGATCTATCTAGGCCCGCGCGGATGATATCATGGGTCTTACTGTTAGTGCGGGTGATATGGCAAGGTATTTGCCGTGGATGTTGCGAGCGTTGTCCCATAAAAGAAAATACCGGCACAGGATCATCGCCGTGCTGTTCTTCTAATTTACTAAAGTCGATGGTTCTGCCGTCAATGCGCGGTGGTGTCCCGGTTTTTAAGCGGTCTATACGAAAAGGCAATTCACGTAAGCGATCCGCTAAAGCAATCGATGCAGGATCACCTGCCCTACCGCCACTATAATTTTCTAAACCGATATGGATCTTGCCACCCAAAAAAGTGCCGGTGGTTAAGACTACGGCTTTAGCCATAAAACTTAAACCCATCTGGGTTTTAACGCCACACACTTGATTACCGACAACAATTAAATCTGCTACTGTTTGCTGAAATAATGCCAAATTAGGCTGATTCTCTAAAGTATATCTAACAGCCTGCTTATACAATAAGCGATCAGCTTGAGCGCGAGTGGCTCTAACCGCAGGACCTTTACTGGCATTTAAGGTTCGAAACTGTATGCCACCAAGATCAATGGCTTTTGCCATAATTCCACCTAAGGCATCAATCTCTTTAACCAAATGACCTTTACCTATCCCACCAATGGCTGGATTACAGCTCATTTGCCCTAAGGTTTCGATATTTTGCGTTAACAATAAAGTGTTGGCACCACTACGCGCAGAGGCCAGTGCCGCTTCAGTTCCTGCATGACCGCCACCCACCACAATTACGTCAAAATCTTTTTTAAATTTCACAAGCTTTTTTCACTCTAAGTAGTAGACTATTTGCGCCCAACCTTTTGATGGGCTTTCGACTATTATAAGAGGTAAACCATGAAAAAACGTAATAATCCAAACAAAATAGATTGTATTCCTATACAAAACCCCGTAGCCAAGTTCGCAGGTCAGTTTAATAAAGCACAAATCTTTGCTGATAAAAAACAATATCGTCGTAATGCAAAGCACCGGCAGCAGGAAGCTAGCCCAATTACGTTAATACATAGCGTAATTGGGCTAGCTTCTTGTGTATCGATTAATGCTTAATTTATCTCCACCATAATAACTACTGTTATTAGCCATCTCATAAGTTTTCACTGAGTTAATCGCTCTACATGCATTACCTATGCCCTTACCAGCATAGATATTTTCATAAGCTTAGGTTCCCACGCGAAGCATCACAACCCACAGTTTAAGGATAGAAAAAAAGCGTTTCACCTTTAGGGGCATTGACGCGAAGCATAAGAATAAAGCAATGATGTGCTGAGTGTTGGTTTTACCGGTAAAGATATCAACTACATTAACTAACGCAGCATCAACTACAAAAACTTTTGCAATGATTAATTTTTTATAGAATGTACTAACGCTTTATAAGTGTTGCATCGCCTTTAAAACAAGGCTGAGGTGAAATATGTTGGGGCTTGAGGGTTTTAGAATTTTTTCAGAAACTGCAGAAAGGGTATTTCGAAGCTTTATGCTAGGTAAAACACCCCCGCCGGCCATGCCTCACGGGGGTTACTGCTATTACTTACCTGAAATTGCTTCAGCAGAGCTGTTATTAGAGGTTTTTCTTTTATCAATTTTAGAGAAAGTTTCTTGTTGTAAAGACGCTACTGCACCACTTTGCAAATGCTTAGTTTCGTCTTTTTTCAATAAAACAACTAAAAGTACGATAGCAGCGATAGAAACGCCAACGATTACCCATGTATTATCTTTTTCTTGTTCTTCAGCCATTTTAAAATCCTCATTTAGTTATTAATATTTATTATTCCCTCTCCTCAAGAGGGCTGTTCAGCATAAACTTTTATTGAACAGGTTGTCGTAATTTTTTAAAACAACGGGGCAATTTTTATCATAAGACCTTAGTGCGTGTCAAAACTATTTTTTAAAATGTTTTTCCTGTAAAAATTAAGCTACGTTATAGGTGTTTCGATTTAAAGAAAAAGCTAGACAGAGATAATAAATTTCAATAGAACAAATCTTACTTGCTAGACTTAAGCCAGTTGCTGATTACTTGAACATACACCCACTTTCACATCAATTTAAGGCTTATTTTCACGCCCATTAATACCGTAAAAATTGAATTTATATCACATTGCTATATGTTCAATTATCTTAAATAAAACTCCATGAAATATGAGTCTATGCCCGCCTTGATAGCACCGAATTTTTAACTAAAAAAGATTGTTTTTAACGGTTATTGATAGTGGACGACCATGGTCTTTCAAAGAAGAGCACAAGCAATAGATATAATGTTAACAACTCTACTGATAACAACCATGACGGAAAAGTAATATTAATAGACAACTGCAGTTTGGCCACATAAAGCAATACACCTAATCCAATATAGGCCAATATCCGCTTAATAGGGTAAGCTACAGGGTAATAATACTGCCCTAAAAGGTAAGACACTATAGCCATAGCAGCATAACAAGCCAATGTTGCCCATGCGGAACCTAGATAACCCCATAACGGTATCCATACAATATTAAGCGTTAAAGTTAACAAAGCACCCGCTAGCGATACACCTGCGCCCATTAAGGTTTTATCAGTCAACTTGTACCAAATCGACAAATTGACATAAACACCTAAACATAAGTTAGCTAACAACAAAATTGGCACCACTTCAAGACCTGCTCGAAATTCCTCACCCAGAAAATATTTAAAAAAATCAATGAATAAAGTCACCAACAAAAAGATAAACACACAAAAGATCACAAAAAACTTTAAGACGTTTGCATAAACACTACGTGCATCACTTTTATCGGCATAAGCAAAAAAGAAAGGCTCAGCTGCATAACGAAAGGCCTGAATAAATAGCGTCATCAATATCGATAACTTATAACAAGCACTATAAATGCCCAGCATTTTCATATTGGTCTGAAAATCATACGGCAATAAATACTTTAATAGTGCACGATCTAACATTTCGTTAATAATGCCAGCAAAGCCGATAACGACCATGGGCGCAGAATAACGAATCATGCGAGCAAATAAAGCCCGATCAAATCCCCAAACTAAGCCTTTTAATTGAGGTGAAAGCATTAAAAACTTAACGATACTCGCTATTAAATTAGCGATAAAAATGTAAGCTATGCCTATATTAGGATCATAAACAGCCTCTAACCACTTCGAACTATGTTCTGCATAAAGCTTAGGGCAATAAATAATGAAAAATAGACTCAGCAAAATAGTTACAGCTATTTCTAGTACTTTGATGCCAGCAAAACGAAAGGCTTTATTCTCTGCACGTAAGCGAGCAAAAGGGATGGCCGATATCGCATCTAAAACCAAGATTAAACTAAAGCACAAGACATATTCTGGGTGAGCAGAATAATGTAATGCCGCTGAAAGCTGGGCATTTATCAAACAGATACCCAGAAAAAAACCTAGATTAACGATCACGACAAAAATAAGTGCAGTCGAATAGGCAAAATCGGGTCCACTCTGTTCTTTATCACGAAAACGAAAATAGCCGGTTTCAAAGCCAAATAATAACAGCACCGAAAAGAAGCCAGCATAAGCATAAAACTCCGATACCACACCGTATTCAGCCGCTGAAAAATAGTAGGTATACAGTGGCACCAACAGATAATTAAGAAAACGGCCAAAAATACTACTAAGGCCATAAATAGCTGTTTGTGATGCGAGCTTTTTGATAAGTCCCATTGTGCGTCTACCCTGTATTTCGTTGATGAGGCATTATTAATGCTAAGCAGTTGATTATATATTAAGGTAACTTGCAGAGATAAAATCCCCACATAGGATGCTGCTGACCCTAGGACATCACTACAAATTTAATACAAATCCACAGGATCGACATCTAAAGTCCACTGTACTTTTTGAGCTTGTTTGAGTACTGCCAATTTGGGCACTAACTCATCCAAGAACAGTTGCAAGTCTTTGCGTCGATTATTTTGAAATAATAATTGATAGCGATAGTGACCCGCCCTTCTAGCCATGGGCGCTGATACAGGCCCTAAAATCTGAGTATGCCGAACGTTGAGTGTTTTTATCAGCTCGTTAAGTGCTTGAAAAAAAATCGAAGGCAAGCCTGAATCTGAGGCTTGCACACGTAATAAAGCTTGATAACTGAAAGGCGGTAACGATGCTTGTTTACGTTCAGCCAAGGCTGAAATGGCAAAACTTTGATAGCCTTGTTCAATTAAAGTGGTCAATAAAGGATGATCTGGCTGCCTAGTTTGCATAATGACTTTACCACGCTTTTCTGCGCGTCCTGCACGACCAGAAACCTGAACTATCATTTGCGCCAGCTTTTCAGCCGCATGAAAATCAATACTAAACAAACCACTATCAACATCTAAAATAGCGACTAAAGTTACATTAGGAAAATGATGACCTTTAGCAAGCATCTGCGTACCTAAAATAATATCGACTTCACCATTATTTATTTTCTGTAGATAATCTTCTAGCACGCCTTTACGTTGCGTAGAATCACGATCTAAGCGCACAGTGACCTTATCAGGAAATAATTCGGCTAATACCTTTTCTACGCGCTCAGTTCCTAAACCTAAGGGTGTTAATTCACCAACCTTACAGTCAGGACAACTTCTGATCAAAGCTTCTTCATTGGCGCAATGATGACAACGCAAGCAATTTTCATCAAAATGAATCACCAAATTAGCATCACAATGATGACAACGCGCCACCCAACCGCAGCCATGACATATTAAAGTCGGTGCAAAACCACGTCGATTTAAGAACAACAAGACCTGTTCTTGTTTAGCTAAGGTTTTATGCATTTCTTCCAATAACGCAGCAGATAAGCCTTCTTGCATACGTTTATTTCTAATATCTAGCAGATGTAAAGTTGGCTCTATGGCCTTACCCGCCCGTGCAGGCAAGGCTAACAATTGATAACGCTGCTTATTGGCATTATGCACACTTTCCAAAGAAGGTGTCGCTGAACCCAATAACACTGGAACATCCAACAACTGACCACGAACTACAGCAATATCTCTAGCTGAAAAACGAAAGCCTTCTTGCTGTTTAAAAGAGGCATCATGCTCTTCGTCAAGAATAATTAAGCCTGGATTTTTTAAAGGGGCAAATAAAGCCGAACGTGTACCCAGTAAAATGGCAGCCTGTCCTTGTTGCATTTTTAACCAAGCAACTGCTCGTTGCTTATCGGTCAATTTTGAATGCGACAAAACAATATCAACCGAAAATCGCTGCCTAAAACGATCTTCTAATTGCGGCGTCAAGGTGATCTCTGGTACCAAAACTAACACTTGTTGACCACGTTCTAAGACGCTATGAATGATCTGTAAATAAACCTCAGTCTTACCGCTGCCGGTTACACCATCCAACAAAAACACGCCAAATTGACCAAAACTAGCACAAACCGCCTCTATCGCTTGTTGCTGTTGAGTGTTAGCAGTTAAAGCAGGCTTGCTCATTAAGGCGCCCGCATTTGTGACGCCCTCCTCAGCAAAGCTAAGTTGTATAAGTTGTTTGCTTAGTAATTGCTTAATCGCAGGCTTCCAGCCCTCTGCCAATAAAGCAAGCTCAATTTCTGTGAGATTAGCTGAACAGCTTTGCAGCTTTTCCAATATTCGCTGCTGGTTAGAACTACGCTTTAATTGTTGACTGTCTGTTGCAAGTCCTAAATCGGTCAAGGCATAGCGTTTTATGGGCTTTATTTGTATGACTTTACCCTGCCTTAAGGCCGCAGGAAATGCAGTCGCTATGACCACACCGATAGGGTGATGATAATAACTAGCCGCCCACTGTAACAAACGCAGGTCTTTAGGAGATAACAAGGGATAAGGGTCAATGACCCGAATAATCGACTTGAGCTTACTGAGTTCAAATTCACTATGCGTGGCTATTTCTAATAAATAAGCCATTTTTTTGCCAGAACCAAAAGGCACTTCGACTCTTATTCCCGGCTTAATAGTGTCTAGTTCAACATCTTCTGGCGCTAGATAATCAAATAAATGATAAGCAGGAATAGAAATGGCCACTTTAAAAATAGGCTGATCACAATGTTGCATAGTAGAAAATTATTGTTACCAATGGATTGTAGAGCTAAGTAGTTATACTTACTAAAGAATTTAAGTTACCCACAGAAGCTGTGGATAACTTTGTGAATAAGTGAGACTCATGGTCTCTTAATACTGATGTAAGCTAGGCTATTGTTAAATTGACCAATTATTATACAACAACAATTAATCTATAAATATCAACAATATAAATACGAACACCGTATCTAAAAATAAAACCATATTCACTGCATTACTGATTTAAGCCATTTGCTTAATTATGTGCATAAACAAAGATATTACCAAAGGCTATGCAATTAACATTAAGCCTCAAACTCTTTATTTCATTAGTTGACATTACACAGTAACGTCGCCTTACTCTCGTTTGCCGCGACTAGCACCGCAGGTTTTGTTGGGATTAGCCACAACAGGGGCGCGGCATGGATGCCGTGCGTCGGTAGGAGGGCAGGACGCCCTCTCTACCGACCCCCGACAAAACCGAGGAGCGCAGGGAGAAGTGACAATCGAGCCGCCTTTTCTTTGGATACCCGATTAAATCAATCGTCGCGATAGCGACCTCATTATTAATCGCTTAAAAATAGCACAATATAAAGACCGCGCCTTGCACTAAAAGACGAGTCTCTCTAAAATGTGCATTTTCTGGAGCTGCTAATGAATCAAGGCTTAACTATCGACCAAGATGCAACGGCAATGTCCGCTAAATCTTCAATTGACAATATCACCGCCAACCCTTACGACGCGCTATTCTCCAGCGTCATCGGCCAAGATTATTATCTATTAAAACAAATTAGTCCATTTGCAGCGGAAATGAGCCGCTTAGTAGGAGTAACGGTTTCTAAGTTTTGCGCCGACAAAACTGTCCCTGTTAGCGTCGTAGAATTAGGCGGCGGCACTGGAATAACCAGCTTATCGATATTAACCGCCGATGAGCAACTTAGTTTATTAAGCATCGACAATGAACCCATCATGCAAAATCAAGCTAAACTCAGTTTGCAACAATGGGTAGATGAAGGACGTTTAAGCTTTTCTGAAAAAGACGCCTTAAGTGCCTTACAGTCATTGAACAGCAACAGCGTTGATGTCATAGCAACTGCTTACACATTACATAACTTTGAAAGCAATTACCGAAAACAAGTGCTGGCTGAAATCTTTAGAGTATTAAAACCTAAGGGCCAATTTATCAATGGTGATCGTTACGCATTAAATGATATTAGCGCCCATACGCGCAGCACTCAAAATGAAGTCGCTGGCTATTTTAAAGTATTAATCGAACTTAATCGCCTCGATGTTTTAGAACATTGGATTATTCATTTATTTAACGACGAATCAGAAAACCACATTATGCGAGAAGCCCTAGCCTTGCAACAATTAGCTGATGCTGGTTTTAAGCAGATAAATCTAAGCCATCGCCTTGAGGTTAATGCCTTGGTTACAGCAGTTAAAGAATAGTGCTATTGCTTAACTTCCCCGAGGTGCCAGCATTAATAGCATAATCTATTGTTCGCATACAAAGAGCTTATGGGTGAGGAATAAGAGGCTTTTAATTGCGGTGTAGTGAGTTATTTTGGATTGATACACCCTCCCTGCCATTAAGCATAGGTATCTAAACAAGTTTCTTATCGGCGTGGAAACGATAAAAAACACCGTAGGGGCGTATGCAATACGCCCCTACGATCTTCACCACAATGTTATCGTTCTCGCGTGGGAATGCTAACAATTATTTATGTAGATACCTATGACATTGAGGACTGGGGAAGAGTTATAAACTGAGTTAATTAATCTCTCTTGAACGATTTTGAATACTTTCAAAATATCTATCAATAATCAGACCATTTTAATGGTCATGCAAAGTCAATAAACTAATAGGATGATTATGTTAAGGTTTAAAGCAAGAATCTGGTTTTTATTAGGCGCTTTAGCGTGTCTAAGCTTATTGGCGATGGGAGCTTATTTTCAATTAATTGATGGCTTAGAACCCTGCCCCTTATGTATTTCGCAACGCTTGGCTATCTTATTAACCGGTATTATTTTCTTGATTGCTGGCTTACACAACCCTGCCCATACTGGCATTAAGCGCTATGCCATCTTAGGAACTATGAGTGCCTTATTTGGCGGCTCTATTTCAACTCGACATGTTTGGTTACAACATTTACCGCCCGATCAAGTGCCTGAATGCAGTCCGGGCATTAGCTTTATGCTACAGAATTTTCCGTTATTTGACACTGTCAAACTCATGCTTAATGGCACGGGTGATTGCGCTAAAATAGATTGGACTTTTTTGAGTTTAAGCATGCCAGCCTGGACCTTAGTCGCTTTTTTATGTTTAGCCACTTTGAGTATCCTGCAAATTTGGAATAGCAAATAATAAGGCGTTAAGCCATCGCCTCTATCAAACACTGTGAGTAGAAACATGAAAAAAATCTTAATGGCACTATTATTAGCGGCTTACTTTAGTGCTGCGCTTGCCGATGAAACCGATAACAAACTAGCTAAAGCCATTAACGGTGAACAACGTTCTGCTGAACATAAAGCCCGTGACCTCTATCGCCACCCCCAACAAACCTTAGCTTTTTTTGACGTACAAGACACCATGACGGTCGTTGAAGTCTGGCCAGGAGAAGGCTGGTATACGGAAATTTTAGCGCCTTACTTGAAAGATAAGGGCAAACTTTATGCTGCGCATTATTCTGCTAATTCTGACGAGCCTTACTTTAAAAAGAGCTATGACAAATTTGTAAAGAAAATGCACGACCAACCTGAGCTATATGGCAAAGTTGAGATCACCGAATTAGAACCGCCTAAGTTCTTCCAAATTGCACCTGATAACTCTGTTGATCGGGTTTTATCATTTCGTAATACCCATAATTGGCTGGGTATTGATCAAGCTGCAGCCGTCTATGTGGCTATGTATAAAGCTTTAAAACCAGGCGGCATCTTAGGTGTAATTGATCACCGATATAATTTATTCAAACGTCAGAATAAAATAACCGAAGCCGGTTATGTCAGTGAAGATGATGTGATTGCCTTAGCTAGAAGCGCTGGTTTTGAGTTTTTAGAAAAATCTGAAATTAATGCCAACCACAAAGATAAAAAGAACTACCCCAAAGGCGTCTGGAGCTTACCCCCTACTTTTGCTTTAAAAGATCAAGATCGTGAGCTTTATCAAGCAATAGGTGAAAGCGACAGAATGACGATTAAATTTATTAAGCCTAGGTAATACGTGGCGGCTTAGCGACAAAGCATTATGATTTTTGCTCCCCCCCTTTTGTAAAAGGGGAAGCGTAAAGCGAGGAGGCAGAAGAGAATTTATTGATTATTTTTATAGACCAAATCTCCCCTAACCCCTCTTTGCTAAAGAGCATAGGTATCTACACAAATAATTGTTAGCATTCCCACGCAAGAACGATAACATTGTGGTGAAGATCGTAGGGGCGTATTGCATACGCCCTTATAAAATAAGCTCTATAACATATAGACTTTCAAT
>TBL_comb47_HYPODRAFT_10001375_pt1 | contig 31691 bp, 28 predicted proteins | sample TroBogypolimnion_40_FD_10682 | JGI IMG/M metagenome (IMG submission 10682) | reverse complement strand
AAAGGTGCTGGGGGTAAGTGTGCTGGGGGTAAGTGTGCTGGGGGTAAGTGTGCTGGGGGTAACCTAATAAGTTTTTCGGAGAAATTGTATGAAAAAGGTTATAGTGGTCTGGATTTAATACAATTGGTTGAAAATCGTAAATATTTCACCGATATTTTACCCGACAAAAAAAGATATGAGCTTTTATTTGCATTAAATAAAGTACGAAAAGAATTCCGAAGTGAAAAATTATTAATTATGTTTATTTTGAAATTTTTAATTTTGGATGAATCAAATACTAATTTAGAAAATATGTCATTTATTTGAAATTGTTGTCGCTATATAATATATATATATATATATATAGTATAATATTGAATGGCCGGAGGACCATTTGATTTTAGTATCCCAGGACCATTTAATTTTAGTATCCCGCCAGATAAACGCCGAAGTAGAAGTAGAAGTAGAAGTATAAGTAGTATAAGTAGTAGTAGAAGTAGAAGTAGAAGCCGAAATAGACCGTCAGATAACCGCAGTTTTAATCATCATCCAACATTTAGATCATCTAACGAATATTATAGTGAAAATGTATCAGATTTATATAATGATCTAGATAAAGCAACTGATTGGGCCATTGAACGTTTAAATCTACAACCACAACTCGCCTTTATTAATTCAATTCGAGAAAACGACGCAATTGCATCTTTATATGCATGGACCGGGTCAAGTTCAAAAGAATTTTTGGCATATTTACTTAATAAGGATGCTTCGGGTTCTGAAGGTGGTATATTTTATAAGTTAGGGTATGGAATGGGTGAGCGAAATAAACCAAATAAAATGGCGGCTGATATGGATTTAAGATATAAAAAATATATTAATGAAATTAATCGGTTATTTCACGACATACCGCCAACTACCGTAGATATATATGTGTATAGAGGTATGGCAGATGATTTTTGGAATATATATAATGACGCACGTATAGGCAGTATAATTGAAAACAAGGTTTATACCCCAACCACTATGCAATATTATACGGCTAATCGATATACAACCGCATTTAAAGAAAAAACGGGCGAGTCTGCGCCATTACCTAATTCGAAAGGAATAATTCGAATAATTATACCAGCCGGTTCACATATATTACCATTATTGGATTGGTTTAAGTTTTCCCCGGTTAATGCAATGTTTGGCACCGAATATGAAATATTACTTCATTATAATGGTTCATTAACTAAAATTAGTAATGAAGGCCATTTAGATGTTACTCCAACATTTAGATATAATGACCCTAGGCATATACCAATATTTACAGATGAAGAATTAAAAAAATCACACAATAAAATGGGAGGAGCAAATCGTAAAACAAAGCCTTGGAAATATAAAAAACACCTACATAAAAAATCGAAGCGTTATAACCATCCAAAAAATATATTTCCTTAAAATATTATGGACGATTTCGGAGTAAGTGGATTACATGAATCGAAAAACGAATGGGCTTCACGATTAGTTACTATTTTAACTCCATTAGTCGGCGAAGGTGTGAAATCGATTTTTGATGAAGCTGTGAAATTGTGTAAAGAAAACAGTGAAATGGATAAATATTTGATGACATTTCAAAATTTCATTAGCCGAATTCCCAAATGGAATGCAACTATTATTGAAACCGAAAAAAATCGAATTGTTGAAAGAAGTTCTTGTGGATATTTAGAAGATTTAGTTACGTGTGTTCATATTATTCAATTGAAATTATTGAGTGCTGTACGTGTCGGTCAAAAACAAAAGAAAATAGATGTCAATATTCCCAAACTTGACGATTTTATTCATAAAATTTATATTAATGTTGCACGAAAAATATATAAAAATGTTTATTTATTTGAAATCAATATTGCGCCATTACAAGTCCAGAAAAATCACCGGGAACTTGAAGTTATTATTCAGGAATGTATTTTGAATACGGTCCGCGAAAGTATCCCGGTTGAATCTATTTTGCGGGCATATATGGATGAAACGGTGGAAGAAGATGTTGTCGAAGAAATCAAGGAACAGATTATTGAAGAACCTATTGCTCCTTCTGTTGCACATATTAATACCGAACAACAGTCCGTTAATACACCCGCTAATACATCTGCTAATACAATCACATCAATAGATGGTGAAAGTATGGTATCATTATCGACATCAACTGTACCATCGTCTAATTTATCTTTTAATGATGTTGATTTTGTACGCGATGTTGATAATAATGAAGCAACCATTAATGCACCTAAAGATGATGATAGTTTAGAAAGAATCAGTGCTTTACGAAACGCGCAACGGAAATTGGAGTCGGAAGAGGATGATGATGGCGGCAGCGGAGGAGGAATGCGATTAAATATTTCTGATCAGCATATTAGTTTAGATTCTTTAGATGTTCAAAATATTGATTTTCCCGATATTACTTTAATCCCTGATTTATTGAATGATATTGAGATTTTGGTTTAGTTTTTTTGATTAGTCTAATTTTAGGCATTATTTTTTGCGTAAAATTAGAAATAAGAATGTTCTGGTCTATTGTAATAATATTATGACAAGCATAACTAATGTTTATGTTGTTGCCGGAACTATATCCGTTATTTTTTTTATTGTTAAATTCATCGAAATGAGATTTGTTGATAAAGAAAGTATCCCATTGAAATATTTAATTCGTGATACCATCGTGGTGTTCTTTAGCGTACTCGCTGGATTATTTATTCTTGATCAATTGAAACCGGTTATCGATGAAAATATTACCCATGTTTCTAACCCCGCAGTTTTCACTGATAATCCAGGATTTTAATTTTCTGGGTGTATATTATGGCCACGAATCCACGGCATCCATTACCAGACCAAGCGGCTTTCAAACGTAAAGGAGCAGAAAGCGGAAGTGACGGTGATAGTCCACAGCAGATAAAACGTAAAGAAGCAGACAGCAGAAGTGATGGTGAGGATAATAGTCACACGATTAAACGCAAAAAAATAGGCAAATCGGTATTATTTCCACCATTATCTCCTTCTAATGAAAGTTCGCGCGATACTATTGGCACGCATACAGAATCATTTGTTGTGATGTTTAAGGGGGGCGGGTCATTTCCATATAGAGTCAATAAATCTTTTAATTTGAGCGAGACTATACATTTCGTATTACAATTTTTTACAACAAATAGATTGGTCGAAAATGAGTCAGATACAAGTGACAAATATAATACATTGGTTACTAAACGAATTGCTGATTTAACACATTTAGCCGTATTATATTATTCTGGCTGTAAACAATCCATACCGGAATTAACTTATCTAGATTTTGCCGTAGCATTTTTAATATATTATTTAATTACAAAACCCGGAACATTTGATAATACAGATATTATTAATATTTACAAAAATAAACCCGGCTCACGTGAAGTCGGAGCTATTATAGAAGGCGGAGCAGATCTAGATAGAGTAAATTTATGTACTTTGTGTTTAACTTCGTTTGATGTCTTAGCCGTTCCTACAACCGTTCCTACAACCGTTCCTACACCTGATAGGTTAACTACAAAATTACTTGCCATTCTTGGCGGTAAAAGAAAAACAAGAAGAAATAATAGAACCAGTAAAAATAAGAAATCGAAGAAAAATAGGAAAAATAGTAAAAGTAAAAGAAGAAGATCGCGTCGACTTATCTCCCGCTAAATACTTTTACTACTGGAACAACCGCAACATTATGTTTGCTCATTTGTTCTTTATATTCTTGGTATGTATATCCCCATTTATTATATTGAAATATCGGGCCTAATATCGACGGTGCTTTTAATAAAATCGGGTACTCCAAATTAAAAATAATTCCCATAATTCGTTCTAAACAACATCTATCCGGTCTTGTTTTTACTACATGTAATAAATTAAATAAACTATATTTTTTTTGCAGAAAATCAAGAAAATTATAATTAATAAACGATTGAACACCAAAACAACCATTCCATAAATTAGTATTTCCCGCCATTCCCAATAAATCATATCTCGTCTGTTTATCATTCAAATTTCGCATTATTTTTGCGTTATTTTTTAATGATGTCGATAACCGCAATGAATTTGGAATATTCTCTTCTTTTGCCACATCAAAATGCCACATCGGTATTACTTTTATTCTCATTCGTTCTAATTTTTCAAACGCAATTCGTTTATGGAAAAATACACTATCATGAATTATCACCGCATTATTAAAATATCGATTTTTATGGAAATAATAGTACGGTAATAATTCACCACGTTGTGGAAATTCAGAATTCACAATTTCTACATTTTGATATTCATATTCCGCTTTCACAAATTCTTGATTACTATTATCGTCTATCACCACAATTTTACATAATGGATAAAATTTACGAATACATTTGATCGATTCATTCCAATAATTATTCGTTAATTCTGAATTCACGTGTCTTGTAATTATAAATCCAAATCCAAATCCAACTGGCCTGGCTATTGACATTATTTATTATTTTATTTTATTTGATTATATCGTTATATCGTTATATCGTTATATCGTTATATCGTTGTAATAAAATAAAATAAAATAAAATAGTTATTTCGCCGCAGTATTATACTAAACACGGTATTTCATCTATATTCATTACCATTTCATTTTTAGGAACAGTGGATTTTGAAATAGAGAATGCATCAAATTCCGGTCGAATTAATTGAGCTTGTGGAATATGGTTGTGTACACATCGCGCTATCATCTTATATAATTTAAAATCGGGGTACCGTTCCGATCCATTTGTTTTATATAATACATTTATCCCATTATCATCTAAACACCAATCTACTATTAATCTTGTCGCGGGTTCACATTTATCCAAATCCGCAATTTCATCTAAATCGTCCACCATATAATCAAATATAGAACATGCCAGTCGACATAAATCAAAACTATAATTCGGATCTAATCGCGGTTTTTTATTATTCATATACGGTTCTGTATTATATTGCGTCGATGCATCTTCACCCATTTGAAAACTATCACTGCAAAATAATTTACCGTCAAATTTATATATTCCTCTTCCAAAATCAATGATTTTATATAATCGTCCAAATGTCGGTACTTTATAATATTTATTTTTGTAACAATAATATACAAACTTTTTATCCGTTGAACTATACATTACATTATTCGTATGCAAATCATTATGCGTAAATGAAAACGCTTTTTGATATGTAATTAAGATCATAATAATTTGCATAAATGCCGATAACCATTCTTCTTGCGATAAGTCTTCTTCCATAATCAAACTATCAAATGTATTCTCGCAATATTCCATGCAGATAACTTGTACCGGGAATTTGGGTAACGTTGCATCTATTCTTTGTTCTTCATAATCACTCGTGTTTGTGCTACCATTAATACTCGATTCGTCTGCCCAATCATCATCTTCTTTTTCCCCTTCTTCTATTCCGCTTTCTTCTACTTCTTCTCCCATTTCCCCTTCTCCTATTTCCCCTTCTCCCATTTCCCCTTCTCCCATTTCCCCTTCTCCCATTTCTTCCTTTTTATCATCGGATAATTCAATTATCTCATCCAACCCCAATTCATCGCAATTAGAACAATTGTTTTGCGGCGTTGATGAGTCTGAGGTATGCGATGTTCTTGATGAACACGTTGATCCCGAATCCAACGATCTTGAATGTGAACGCGTATTACATTTTAGCGTATCCATAATATCCGATAATTCGTTTAATGTAATATGCTCTTCTGCGTCTTTTGATTCTCCCGATCCTTTCGATTCTTCAAATAGGTTTTCGTATATATCATCATTTATCGATTTTATTGAAAGTGAATGTACCCCATCTTCTATTTTTAATGGAATTCGGGATTTTAATTTACCGCAAATTGAATTATCGTCGGTTTCACTTCCATCTTTATCTAATAAATGTTCATACTCGTCCACTTTAAATGCAATGTTTTTATTCTTATTGAAAAAATCCGATTTACATAAATAATCTAAATCGTCGAAAATATTTAATTTAAAATCGTGTTTTATCGCTAAAAATGAACCATAATAATCTACCCCGTGCACAAATCCGTGCTTATGTATCAAAATACTCGTTAGAAATGAAAAAAATCCATCAACATACGCCGAATTATTGTGCTCCAATATTTTAGGGTTGATTTTTTGTTGCTGTTGTTGTTGTTGTTGTTGTTGTTGTTTTGGCAATGTAATTAGCGTCGTGTCTGTCACGTCATATTTACCTATTAAAAACTTGAACGGATCAAGCAGCGGTGCCATTTTAAAAAAAACATCCTTCTTTTTTGTCTTTGCTGTTGTATTCTCCACGTTTTTTATATTACATCTAAACAAATTATCGCAATCGTCGATTTTCTCTTTAATATCCGTAATATACCATTTATGATTTAGATTAATAGAATTATAATTTGTATCGTTTAATGAAAAAAATCTATCATAAATCGGTATATAATTTTGAATTTCTGAGAGAAATGTTAATTCTCGCGATTGAAATGTCGTAAATAAATCGACATTCTTACGTTTCTCATAATCGATCTTGAATTTTTGTGGTATTATTGATCCTGTTGTCATTTAGGTAATTATTATATATTTTATATTACCTTTTAACTCATTATTCCTTAATCTATTGTTTTTTGTATTTTTTGTTTTTTGGTTCATTGTTTTTTGGTTCATTGTTTTTTGGTTCATTGTTTTTTGTTCATTGTTCTAATAAAATTGATTTGAATTTGTTTTTATTATACCGGCAAAAAAAGATAAAGAAAAAGAAAAATAAGAAAAGAAAATAAGAAATGGTAAAATGTGGTCACGATGAGTGTAATAAACAGGCAAATTTTGGGATCGTTGATTTGTCGCCTCAATTTTGCGTCACACATAAATTAGATGGAATGATTGATGTAAAAAATCCAAAATGTGAATGCCTCAGTTCCCAACCCCGCTGGAATTTTGAAGGATTATCTGCTCGATTTTGTTCAAAATGTAAATCGGGTGGAATGATTGAAGTCAATCGAAAGAAATGTTGTTGTAAAAAAACACGACCATGTTTTAATTTTGATGGATTGAATGCCGAGTTTTGTGCTGGGTGTAAATCGGATGGAATGATCAATGTTATTGATAAACGTTGCGTCTGCAAAAAATTAACGAGTCCTAGTTTTAATTTTGAAGGATTGTCGGGTAAATATTGTAATGATTGTAAATTGGATGGAATGATCAATGTTCGAAATCCGACATGTTTTTGTGGATCGGCTAAGCCTAATTTTGGGTTACCTGGATCAAAACAGTCATATTGTTCAAAATGTAAAACTGTTGGAATGGTTGATGTCGCTCATCATAAATGTAAATGCGGTAAAGCTCAGCCCCATTTTAATTATGTCGGATTACAGCCAGAATATTGTTCAAAATGTAAATTATCTGATATGATTGATGTAAGCCATAAATTATGTGTATGTGGTATGGCGCAACCTACATATAATATAGAAGGATTGACCGCTAAATATTGTAGTGATTGTAAATCAATAGACATGGTTGATGTAAAGCATTCGATGTGTAAAACATTATATTGTAATATTCGGACTCACCCAAAATACGAGGGATACTGTTTTCGATGTTTTATTCATACATTTCCAGATAAACCGGTATCGAGAAATTATAAAACGAAAGAATTTTCAGTTGTCGAATACATAAAAACTCAATTTCCAGGACTGTCTTGGATTACTGACAAAATTGTAAAAGATGGATGTTCTAGCAGAAGACCCGATTTATTATTGGATTTAGGATATCAAATTATTATCATTGAAGTCGATGAAAATCAACATAAAAAATATGATTGTTCGTGCAATAATAAACGCATTATGGAATTGTCATTAGATAATAATCATCGTCCTGTTATATTTATTCGTTTCAATCCCGATGATTATATAAATCAAACTGGCGATAAAGTGAAATCGTGTTGGAGTGTAACAAAACAAACAGGAATATTGAAAATTGGGAATAAAAAAGAATGGACTGCGCGACTAGATTCATTGAAACGTCAATTTGAATATTGGATTCATCCTGATAATAAAACCGACAAAACTGTTGAAACTGTCCAATTATATTATGATGAAAATTTAGTATAAGTTATTTTGAATTGGTTATTTTGTGATAGTGAGTTATCTATTTGTATTTATATTATAAATATATACATATAATATAATTTTTTAATGTCTCTTGAATTACGAAAATTTAGTATGAATTCCATTACATTTAATCCGCGTGAAGCTATGGGTCCGGTCGTGGTTTTAATTGGACGTCGTTGCACAGGAAAATCGTTTTTAGTCAAAGATCTTCTTTTTTATCACCAGGATATTCCAATTGGGGTCGTAATTGCTGGAACGGAGGAGGGGAACGGATTTTACGGTAAATTGGTTCCCAAATTGTTTATCCACAATGAATACAACACGGCGATTATTGAGAATATTTTGAAGCGTCAAAAATCGGTATTGAAACAGATCAAAAAGGAGATGGAGGCATTTAAAAAAAGTACGATCGATGCAAGGACGTTTGTTATTTTAGATGACTGTCTTTACGATAATTCGTGGTCGCGGGACAAGATGATGAGGCTCCTCTTTATGAACGGTAGGCACTGGAAGGTCATGTTAATCATCACGATGCAATTTCCATTGGGTATTCCTCCAACTCTCCGCACGAATATCGACTTCGTTTTTATTTTAAGAGAACCATATATTGCAAATAGAAAACGTATATATGAAAATTATGCGGGAATGTTTCCGACATTTGAGTCATTTTGTCAGGTAATGGATCAATGTACTGAGAATTTCGAGTGTTTGGTGATAAATAACAATGCAAAATCGAACAAAATCCACGATCAGGTGTTTTGGTACAAGGCGGATAACCATAACGACTTCAAATTAGGGAGTAAAGAGTTCTGGGAATTGTCGAAAGATATACATTCGGACGAGGAAGAGGAGAAATATGATCCGTCAAACACCAAAAAGCGCGGACAAGGACCCAAAATTAGCGTTAAAAAGACGAAATGGTAGGGTGTTATATAAATCTTGCTTAATTTATAGATTAAGCAAGATTACTAATACTGCTTGTATAAAAACTGGTTTATAATATAAACTCGCTTTTATAACTCTTGATTTTAATATAATAATCAAGAATTACTACTTAAAGACTATTCTATTATATACACTATAATAGAATGCAAGAGTTAAACATCGTAGAATTAATCGAGAAGAATCCCATCTCAAGGCTGTCATGTGCGTACAATAATAAATTATTGTTAAAAATTAAAGAAAATTTTACTAGTTTTGAACAACAATTATTTGTAGGCAGCTTTTATTGCTATTTAAACCATGATAAAAAATTAGATTTTGTTGTAGACTTAGATAATGTGTGGAAGTGGTTAGGATTTACTCAAAAATTTAATGCAATTAGAATGATAGAAAAACATTTTAAGATTGACATAGATTATAAAAATCTTGCTCCTCAAGTTGGAGGAGTGAGTTTAGACAAAGCATCGGTGCTTACCAATTTGGTTAATCACGAAATCTCGAATAATAATGTTATTAAGCAAGAAAAAAGCGCTTTTGCAACAAAAGCAAGTTTAGACCAAGAAAAAGTTATCCAACACGGTGGCCAAAACAAACAAACCATCATGTTAACAATCCGTTGTTTCAAATCATTGTGCCTGAAAGCGCAAACAAAAAAGGCCGGAGAAATCCACGAGTATTACATGAAAATGGAAGAAGTTATGCATCAAATCGTCGACGAAGAAACCGACGAATTGCGACTTCAGTTGGAACAAAAGGATAATATTATTTCAGAAATTAAACAGACTACAGAACAAGAAAAGAGCCAAATGAAAAAAGAAAAACAACGTGCAGTAGAACAGGCGACAATAGTACAATTTCCATTGAATACAGAATGCATTTATTTCGGGACCATTGACAATACAAACGATGCGGGCGAAAAATTAATTAAATTTGGCCACACCAACAATTTATCAGAACGAGTACAAGATCATCATAAGAAATATAACAACTTTATTTTAGCTGCGGCATTTAGAGTCCAAAATAAAGTAGAGATTGAGAATCTTATCAAGACGTACCCAAAAATCAAGCGACAAATTAGAAGCATTGAAGTTAATGGGAAATCCAAGACGGAAATCATAGCTTATGACAGCACAAATTTCACTATTGATCGATTGACACGACATATTAAAGATATTATTCATTCAAAGACGTATAGCATCGATAATTTCAATCGATTATTGCAGAGAAACGAGTTTCTAGAAAATGAAAGTAGTGAATTGAAAGAACAACTTGAAAAGAATAGAGTGGAAATAACCAAACAAATACTCGAAATAAATGAAATGCAGGAAAAAATAAATACACAGAAAAAGCAGATTGATATTATACAAATGGAAAATCAATCACCGATCTACCAAAATGCGTTATTACCGGAAAACGAAATGACTCAAAAATTCAGCGAATTTATTTTAACTGAATGTATTGTGAGATGTGACGTAGAAGTATCATCAACCGATTTGGAAGGGCAATATAGATTATGGAGCAGAACAAAACCGAGCAAGGATATTTACCATGCCCTAAAAAATTATCTGGATACACGATTCAAACATGCCCGTATAAAGAATCAAAATAAAGATCAAGTTGTTCATGGATATATTGGTGTAATGTTGAAAGATATTGAATATAAAAAATCGGCAGTTGCGTCGGACGTGGAAACATTTTTATTTCATGCATGCCGGTTTTCGCCAAGTGGGAAAATCTTGAATTCGGTATTATTAGAAGAATATCAACGATGGAAAAAGAGTGTGAAACGGGAAATTAAAGAAAATGATATGAAAGAAATCAAAGATTATTTGAATTCAAGTAAATATGCAATTAAGGCAACAGTGTGGACGGTACAAGGTAGCAATGAAGGATATTATGGAGTATCGCTTAAAAGCGAAGAGCATATCCATAAGAAAACATCGTCTACAGGTAAAACAGTGGAGAAAAGGGAACTGGAAACAGGGCAAGTGTTGGGAACATGGGAAACAATCGCAAAAGCAGCGCAATATGAAGGTATTTGTGCATCAAAAATGAGTTTAAGTATTAAATCAAAAAGAGTTTTTGATGATTATTATTATTGCAATTGTTGACTGGAATATAGTCATAAAAACGTTTATTTGAAAATTTTCGATCATTTCAAATAAACGTTTGCATAATATGGTTTCTTTCTTTAAATTCACGTTTAAGATTACGTAATAACGCAAAGTCTTGTTCAGATGGTATATTAATGGCCGGAATATGAAACATTCTAATTAATATAATCTGTATAATTTGGTTAGTATCAGATTTTCCGATTAAATAAATTTCCAATAATTCTTTTAATTTTTGTTCTTGAAGTCTTGGAAGATCAGCTATATTTAATTCTGGATTTTCTTTTAATAATAATGCAGATAATAGAGGATATAATCCTTTGTATATTTTATTAAGATGAAAATCTTGTAAATGATCATTAATATGTAAATTTATATAATATATTAAAAAAAAGATTTTTTCATTAATTAAAGAATCTAGCATAGGATATGTAAATAATATTTCTCCAAATACCGAGGTATTATGTGATATGGTATGAGTTAAATAAAAAAATGGTTTAATTTCTGGAATAATTTCTTTGAAATCTATATCAGTTAATGGAATAACTGGTCTACTATTTAAACTAATTTTTACAATAGATTGATTATGTTCTGGACTAATTTGTGCTACAAATATTTTATTGGAAAAATTATCATTTGGATCAGATGATAGCCATCCAATTAATTCACGAATATGTTCTGCCATTAATTGTAAATTATGCATATTATAAGGAATGTCTTGTTTTGGTGTAATAATTATATCAATATCTGTACTTGTATATTCAAATGGAAATTCTTTATTTGGATTATATAATTCAGATAATACCATTTGTATAGCTTTTCCTCCTTTAAATAATAATGTATATTTTTCATATTTTAATTTTTTGGATAATAATCCATAAATTAACATGATACTACATAAACGTATATTTGCTTGTTCATTTTCTAATGCAGATATATAAGTTGGAATTATTTCTTTTATTAAATTACAAATAGTTTTATCTTTAATCATTTTTAAAAGGTTACGACGAATTTGTAATAATTCTCGGGGTTTAAATAATAATTGCCAGAATTTAGGTTCATCATTTTTATCATAATCCATAAAAGATATTGTAGAAATATTTTCTGGCAATATAGGTCCACGTTGTCGTAATTCATTATCTTCATATATTACTCGTTGTTTTTCTATATCTTGTAATCGTTGTCGTTCCATTTCTTCTTCTTGTTGTCGTCTTTTCATTTCTTCTTCTTTTTGTATCCTATCATTTTCTTCTTCTTGCTCTTTTTGTATCCTATCATTTTCTTCTTCTTGCTCTTTTTGTATCCTATCATTTTCTTCTTCTTGCTCTTTTTGTATCCTATCATTTTCTTCTTCTTGTTTCCTAACCTTTTTTTCGTCATATGTCTTCTTTCTTATTGGTGGTGGATCAGTTTGAATTGACGAGGATGATGGCATAGCTGATGCGGGAGGTTTAAAAGATTTGGGTTGATACTGGGCCGGAGGCACAAATAAATTGTCAGGATTGGGCTGTTTTTGTTCCTTGACCTGTTTTTGTTCCCTGACCTGTTTTTGTTTATTGAATACTTCCTCGGTCTCATCTATTTTACTCAATATTCTTTCTTTATCTACGGGATAGTTTTCTTTTATTATTTCGCGTATTTTTTGTAATATGCGATCTTTTAATTCGGGATTTTCGTAAAAAGTGCGCAGTACATATCTTACACTTTCATCTATTTCGTCATTTGATACTTTTCCATATTCTCCCGGACCTATTGAAAAACTAAGTAGTATATCATGATCAATTAAACTATTAGTTATTTCTGAATCCGTCGGTGTATTTATTGCGTCTATCACTTTTTTAAAATTCACTAAGTCATACCCTCCTTTCATACTTCTAGTCCGTCTACTAATCCGTCTACTAATCAGTCTTTTTTGTTTTCTTGTAGCACGCATATTAGTTTTTCGTCTTTTTGTTCTATTTTTTGTTTTTCTCAATTTCCCATATTTCTTTCTTCGCGTTATTTTGTTATACATTTTTTCAATACCACCAACAATATTATTATATACATAGAAATAATATTGTCTAAACAGAATCATAAACTACTCCGACTTTGACTTTGTTGCAAATGGGCCACTAATCAATTCACTCTGTCCATTATCCGTCTTCCCAACAACAATGTTTTCACCGTCAAACAATTCGGCGCGAATATCTGCTGCCGAAATAGCTTCATTGTTATCATCCTTAGCCAGTGCAGATTCCTGTGTATTCATATTACTCAAGCCAACCAAATTTCCTTGCGCGTCAACATTTTGCGTCAATGTCGCTCCCGTCTTCTCTGCCAACTTGATATTTTCAGCAATCGCCTTCTGCTTTGTCTCCTTAACGCGTTGATCAAATGCCGACTTGGCAAATGATTCATTCTTCGTCTTTTCCTGCATCAACTGATTCAATTCATCTTCAATATACTCTACTCTGCCGGTCTTATACGCCTCGGGATCCCACGGCATCCATAATCCCATCGGACCCACAAAAACATCATGGTTAGGATCTAATTCGCGTAACATTTTACATCTCAACTCGGCTTCTTCTAGTGTAGGATAAACACCGCGAACTTTCAATCCGCGGGTCGATGTCTGGAAATTATATTTAATATTAAATGCATTCTCCAATTCCTCTTCGTTCTTATCCATAAATGTCTTGAATTCATCATCCATACTGCTTTTAGAAATAATATCTTGCTCTTCCTTGACAAATTCCTGATAATCCTTGGTAATATCATCAAACGACATCTTGTACTTATACGATACGAAATTTAAAAATTGTACAAACTTTTCCATACTCTTTGAAAATTCCCACTTCTTTAGGAACTCTTCAAAGAAAAACATTTCCTTCTGCTTCACAATCTTTTCGGGAGATACGAATGATATGCATACAAACTTTTGGCCTGCTACCGGCTTATCTTCTTCCAACAAATCAACATATTTAGGATTAGGTTTCCCCGATTTATCCGTCTTCAATTCCACGCCTCTAGGATACTTTGTCTGTTCTTGATTTTGTCGACTCATTATATTATAAGATTCTATTTAGTTATATTTAAGCTTTTTTTTGAAAATATATATTTATATTTTTATATTTTTATATTTATATTTTTTTTCTTTTCTTCACATTTATTATAAATATAATGTTTGATTTTGTTGAACTCATAAAACGAATTATCAAGTATTTGGTCGAAGGGTTCATTGTCGCCATCGCGTGTTACGTAATCCCCAATGCTAAACGCGCTCTAAATATGGAAGAAATCTTGTTATTGGCGCTCACCGCCGCCGCAACATTTTCGATTTTGGACACATACATGCCTAGTATGGGCGTTTCCACCCGCACAGGAGCTGGTCTAGGTGTTGGATTAAATTTAGTAGGTTTCCCAGGCGGGTTTTAATTATAAATAAATTTTATTGTGACGATATATGCTCTCAATAATATCCAATTATATTATGATAATTTTATTCAATAATAATAATAAATAAATAAAATAAAAAACTTATCATAATATAGCAATGACAAAAATAACAAAAAAAATGGATCGTCGTCGTCATAAAAAGATGACCGCAAAAAAACATCGCAAACATACCAGAAAAAGCAATCGTAAAAAAAAAATAAAGACGCTAAGAAAATCAAAATTACCCTTAGTTCCTATTGCTCTTAACCCACTACCTGGAGAAATGGGTGAATCGGATACGAGTGAAATGAATATCGATGAATTGATTGTCAGCGAACACAATGAAGACAATCAAATCTCAGAATCAACAAAGACGACTCCGCAAAAACAAAAGAGTATAGATCAAGCCGGCGATTGGGTAACCAAACTTAATAATGACGGCGATTATAACAATAATGATGACGATGATTCGGATAATTATAATTACGATGATTTTGAATCTCGTGAAAAGGATGACCCGGCATACTAAATCGTCGCGATAAATTCCCAGTCCAGCTCTTCGCATATTTTTTTCCAAATAATATCTTGTTCAATCAACTTCTCTCTATCTTTCAACATTGGAATTTCAATTAGATAATGAAATTCTCCTAATAACTCAAATAATTTGAATAATACATAGTAGTAATGTAAAAAGTTAACTCGATAATCGGGGCAGTGTTTTGCGTATGGATATTGGATTTCCATGAAAAAATTGCACAAGGTTTCTTCTAATTCTTGAGAAATAATGGGTGGTTTAATACCCAACTTATTCTTGATAAAATTAATATGCTCATAATATTTATTGTATCCCAATTTCTTTAATAAATCTTTGGATTTATAATATGTCATATTCGACAATTCAATGCGTTCCTTTTTAATCTGTTGTTTTAAATTCTCAATTACTTCTACTGGTATTTGAGTCGTTTCTTTCCCTTGAAATTGCGCCAATATTTCTTTAAAATGATTGATTTTCTTATATGCATAAAAACAAACTTCTTTTGGAGGTTCTTTATAAGACGGTTTTTCATTTTCAATTAAATATTGGACATTTGTAGAACACTTATTACATATAAGCACACCTTCATCGTCCAAAGGGATTAATTCACCTTTAAAACATGCCCGACATATATCAGTTGGTCTAATAAACGAATTAATATCTAGGAATGATTCATCGATATTACTTAAATATTTCTGGAAAATATTGTTATTTGTTTTTTCAATACCATTTGAATCTATTATTGTATTGGCAGGAGGATTGATTTTAAAAAAAGCATTCACTAATTTGCTTTTTCCAGTTGATGGAACGGTTGTATCAATAGTCGACGAACCGGTGGAAATATTTTTTTTGTTTTCAAAATAATCAAAAATAAATCCCGAATTATCCAAAAAGTACTCTTTTTTTTTCAATTTTAGTGCTTTTATTTTAGCGGTGATTTCAATAATACGATCTTTATATTCTAATTCTTGTTCGATAATCATTCCGGATTCTAGAAGTTGTTGTTTTATTTGTTCTCTTTCCAATTTTAATTTAGGTATATTATTTTCTTCATCGCGATGAAATTCATTGACAAATTCTTTATGTTTTCCATCCAACGTGGTTGAATTTTTTTTACTTACGCGTATCTTTTTTGTCGGTTTTGGTTTAAAGGACGGCATTTTATTTATTTTTATTATTATTTATGAAAATAATGTTTAATTATTATTTTTCATATATAATATTTTTTGTTTTTGTTTTTGTTTTTGTTTTTGTTTTTGTTTTTGTTTAGGGTTGGGTTTAAATGGTTGAATATTTTTCTAAAAATAGTATAAGCATTTTAGTTAGATGGCAGATAATATAACTAATATTGTTATCGATGGTAACGATGGATCAAATATTATCATCGAACATCTAAAATTCCGGAAAATGTTATTTGTATTTAATGCAATTAACGATGGGTGGACAATTAAAAAACGCGACGAATCCTACATTTTTTCAAAAAATCACGAGAATAAAAAAGAGGTTTTTTCGGATTCTTATTTGGGTAATTTTATAAAATCGAATTTAGATATGAATAAATTATTAGTTGATTGATTAGTCGATTTGTTGATTATTTGAGCATAGGATATGTTATTCCCGCAACAGAATATTTACGATGAATATGAATGATTGAATTGATAAGTTTTGTCATTATTGCTATTTTACCGCCATCATATAATTCAATAACCATAATTATAAGATTGAATATAATATCAAATCGCGCATTCGATAAATTTGAATTGATGATGTGCTCATATAATGTATTTTCTGTTCTCCATGTCGGATTAATGTAATATTTCGCAGGACTGCCATAACGTATATATTTGAACAATTTATTTGTTGGAACTGCACTCAATAAATCTATAATTTTTCCACGCTCAAATCGCGTGACACGATTAATATCTTCTACATATGTACACGTTACTCGTTGTAATCTTAAATCGACGAATTGTTGTTTTACTGACGCGGGAATAAACCACCATACTTCCCATAACATATCTTCCGGAAAATCATATTTATTCATTCGATGTAACGTACGTATTTCCTGCTTTTTTTCTCGTTCGTATCGTTCTTTTGACATTTCATTTTTTTGTGACGCATGATATTTTTTATAATAATTGTGTCTAAACATCATAATTGCACGCGCTTCGCCAACCGGCATCTTTTTGTATTGGTATTGGGTTGACATTTTTGTAGTTGATTTGATGTTGATTTTACTGAGTTGTGTTGGGCCTGTTATAAATAAAAGGATTTCAATTTTATTTATATATTTAATTTACAATAATGATATAAATATACCATACTAATATAAAATAATGGAGCTGTACATTAAAAATTTAGAGAGATATGATACTAGTACATTATACAATGATTTTATCAAGGCCGAGCCATTCAATCATATAGTCGTTGACAATTTTATGGACGACAATATCTTAAAAACCATGTTGCATGAAATCCAATCATATTCTAATGATGTATGGTACGATAAATCTAACGCAGATATAAATAACGAACAGGATAGTATCGTTCAATCGAAAAAAATCGCCGTGACAGATTATAATAAAATGGGACCGTTACTTCAACAATTTATGGATTTTAGTAAGAGTAAAGAAATGATTTCATTTTTGGAATCAATTACCGGAATTTCCGGATTACAAGATGATCCATATATGTTAGGCGCAGGTATTCATCGCACGTGTACAAATGGACGACTTGCGATCCACTCGGATTTCAATATTCATCCAAATACAAATAAATATAGAAGATTGAATATTTTGTTATATTTGAACGAAAATTGGTGTTCTGATTTTAACGGCCAATTGGAATTATGGGAAAAGGATATGTCGAAATGCATTCATTCAATCCCGCCTATATTTAATAGACTGGTATTATTTAGAATTACCGATGACGCATTTCATGGTCATCCGGAATTATGGCTTAGCGATTCTCCTCGATTATCATTGGCGTTATATTATTATACTGACGATAGACCAGAAGAAGAAAAAGCGCCATTCCATTGGGCCGCGTGGCAATATCGCGATAAAATTAATTGTACTTTTTGATTTTTGGAACGGTAAGTTAAAAATCTCATATTATTATTGTTAGTATATTGTATAATTAAAAGCATGTCTTATAAATATACAATATCCGTATGTCTATGTATTAAGAATGAAGCAAAATATATGCCGGAATTTATTGAGCATTATATAAATCAAGGAGTCGATCATATATATATTATTAACAATAATAGCGATGATAATATAGACGAAGTTATTAATCAATCTGTTTATAGTTCACATATTACATTAATAACAGATAATCGGAATATGAATATATTAACATCTAATTCAAGTGCATTTGGTCATACGACCCTATTAAATGAAAACCTTTATGACCGGGCGAAACAAGAAACAGAATGGTTAATCTTAGTAGACGCAGATGAATTTATGTATGGTAAAAACGGGTATACCATTAAAACGTATTTAGAAACAGTGGATAAATCTGTCGGGTGTATTTATGTTATTTGGAATATAGTGAATCCAAATAAAGATGGCGATAATAAGTTATTGACGGAATTTTCTTATAAAAATAATGTCAGGAGATTAAATTATGATTCTATACATCAATTATCGTGGCGTATACAAAACGCAAACGATTTTGGAAAATCAATAATACGGACATCGATGCTTATCGATGATTGTAAATTTTGGTTACATAAAAATACAGTATCTGGTGAACGGATTACTAATTATGGCGTATGTACAACCCATTTTGATAATGGCAATAATATTGAATATTCCGAAGCTAATTTTAAGGGGGTGAATATAACGTTAAACCATTACGCGATTCGTAATATGGCAGATTATGAAAAAAAGGCAAGACAAATAGATGTCGTTTCTGAAAAAAATGACTTTATTAACGGATTATTTGAAATAATGGATTTAGACGAATCATTGTTAATGGTTGATACTGATATAAGCCTGTCTAAAATAGTTTAAATTTGTATTTTCCTTTATACGTTTCGTTAGATTCCACCAATTCTTTAATCTTTCTAACTGATATTTTTAATTCCTTTTGAATGTCCGTATAAGATACAAATAATTTTACAAGTTCATTTGTTATTGGGTGTAACTGCTTAATTTTAATTCCGCGCACATTTTTTTCTTTAGCCGGAAGAGGATTTGATTGTAAAAAAATATCTTGGAGTGATGAGCTAACATTTTCCCAACGCATCCAATAATAATTATTTAATGGTGTCGAATGTTTTATTGCGGAAGACATTGCAGATGGATGTTGTAGAATTTCTTTGGCTGCATCCTTGGCCAATTTAAATACTTTTATGATTTTTGTTTTATCAATAGTTAACATTGCAACTTGTCCTTGATTTCGCACATGTGTAATTACCGTTTCTCCAATATTTCGCGGTAGATGTAAATTAGGTTCTTGACGATTGAAAATAAAATGCCATCTATAATCATGATAAAGCGTTTTATTTTGGTACGCCTTTTTTATTGGTGTAAATGTTGCGGTTTTATTATTATATGCAAAATCTCGCGTTGCATCAGTAATACTATTGTATACTTGAACCACTTTTGTTAAATCACCTAGGTGATATATTTGAACTATTGGCCCAGTTGAATTGACAGAGGTGGTTAGTGTTATTGGCGTTGTTGTATCTTCTTCCACTATTTCATTTTCATTTTCATCATCGCTATTATTATCATCATTTTCATCGCAATTATATTCAATTTGTATTGTTTGAGAACCATTCGGTTCTTCTTTTTCGTCGATTGTATATTCTTCTGTTGAATCCTTTTTTGTGTCTATACATAACGGGTGTATATGTGTCGTTATTTTATTCAATATATTCATAATTTCTTCATAATTTTTACATAATGGAATAAGCGACGCAACTAAATTATTGGTTGATACGACCGCATCAATTCGTTTTTCTTCAATACGCATTTTGGTAAATTCAATATTGTTATATTTATTCATTTCATTATTAGCAAATTTCACAATCTTTTCATATTCTTTTTGTGATGGAATATGATATGCTTCAGTCGAAAACTTTTTATTTTTATGTTCCAATTGATTATATTTATATTTTGTAAGCTCATTGCTATTATGTAAATACTTTTCAAATTTAATACTATTTTCACATACAAATACATCTGCTAAAATTATATTCATTCCAAAATCACATCTTAACGCATCCATTCTATTTTTTATATCAATCGTTTCTCCGACTTTTAGTATAAAACCACCATCCTCATAAAATTGAATTATACAAAAATATACTAACCATTTATTTTTATTACTTTCAATCAATACTTCATGGCGTTTAAAAAATGTCTCTTTTATAGATAGTTGAAGTGCGTTTTGAGAAAGTTGGAGAGTATGATGCAATTCAATGTTCTTAGATTTAAAATTTTTATAATATTCATGCATTATATTTTCCATCTTGATATAATACGTACGAATTTCTTTTGCTTTTGAAGTTGCGGCTATCATACAAAAATTTTTGAAACAATCCACTGTTAATAATATTAACTCTTTATTTTGCCCAGACCCTCCCAAATTTTTACCATTAACAAAAGCAGCTTCTCCCAAATGAGGAGCTGCTATTTTGTAATCTAAATGCTCTGTAAAATTTTTTATTAAAATTCGTTTAGCATTACCTCGTACTGTAAACTCCACATTTTTCCAAACATTATCAAAATCAATAACAAATTGAGTACTATCAGATCCATGTTGTAAATATAAATAATGACTTATCATAAATATACGTTCCTGTTCAGTACTCATTTGCGTCTTCATTATTTCAAACAAATCATCATTTTTGTCGGCATCATTATATAATTGTATGTCCATTATTATATATTACTAAGTGATATATCTTTAAGTAATAATACAATAATATATATATATATATATATATATATATATATTTAAATAATAATATTATTTTTTTCTTGGTTTTCTTTTTCCTTTTTTTTCAGATAATATGTTTTATTATATTCTTTTCGTTTTTCGCTTGGTACCGGATTAGATTTCATTTTTTCCAATAATTCTTCTTTATGCGTTTCATAATATTTTTTACCACGTAATGGCGCGGTATATTTTTTCAAATGTTCTTTTATTTTAGTTAACTCATTTTGTAAAATTATATATTTTTCTTTCAATGCATTATTTTCTTCTTCCAATAATTTATTTTTTGCTACCAAATCTTCATTATCCATCGTATATTATTATAATATAATAACATCTATTTAAGTATATTTACAATAAACTCTATATTGAAGGTAAAATTTTTGTAATTATTGCTATATTTTCTACTTACATGACAGAAACAGAAAAAAAAGCAATGAATATAAATAGACTGATTATGTAGCAAAAATATAAAATTAAAATTTTAAATTTTTATTTTAATTAAATTAAAATCCAAAAAATTTTTTTCTTTAGGGATATTATAAAATGGGTGGTGGACTTATGCAATTGGTGGCCTATGGCGCACAAGACGTTTATCTTACGGGGAATCCCCAAATTACTTTCTGGAAGGTCACATATCGCAGATACACCAACTTCGCGATCGAGTCTATTGAGCAAACTTTCAACGGTCAGGCCGATTTCGGTCGCCGCGTCACTTGCATCATTAGCCGAAACGGCGATTTGTGCTACCGCACGTATCTCCAGGTCACGCTCCCCGAGATCAACCAGCTTATGGGCAACAGCACGTCCATGTCTTCCGGCAAGAACAGCGTGTATGCTCGTTGGCTTGATTTTCCGGGCGAACAACTCATCGCCCAGGTCGAGGTCGAGATCGGTGGCCAGCGCATAGATCGCCAATACGGTGATTGGATGCATATCTGGAACCAGCTTACCATGACCGCAGAACAACAGCGCGGTTACTTCAAGATGATCGGCAACACCACACAGCTCACATTCATCACCGATCCTTCGTTTGCGGATGTCGATGGTCCTTGCGACTCTATTGCCCCTCGTCAAGTATGTGCTCCCCGCAATGCTCTCCCCGAGACAACCCTCTACATCCCCCTCCAATTTTGGTTTTGCACAAATCCCGGTCTTGCCCTCCCGTTGATCGCCCTCCAGTACCACGAGGTCAAGATCAACTTGGATATCCGTCCCATTGACGAGTGCTTGTGGGCCGTTACATCCCTCAGCTGCAACACCGGGGTCGGGTCAAACGGTCTTGCGACCCAAATGCCCATCGGTGCCCCTGTGACTGCCGTCATTGCGTACAATCAATCCCTCGTGGCCGCGTCCTTGTACGTCGACTACGTGTTCCTCGACACTGACGAGCGCCGTCGTTTTGCGCAGAACCCACATGAGTACTTGATCTCCCAATTGCAATTTACGGGCGACGAGTCTGTCGGGTCATCTTCGAATAAGATTAAGTTGAATTTTAACCACCCGGTAAAGGAATTGATATGGGTTGTCCAGGCAGATCAGAACGTTGACTACTGCTCTTCCCTCATCTGTGATGCCACCCTTTTCAAGGTTCTTGGCGCCCAGCCTTTCAACTACACCGATGCCATTGATGCTTTGCCCAACGCGATCCATGCGTTCGGTGGTCCATCTGAACTCGCCGGCGCAGGTGCCTTCATTGATGCTCGCGGTCTTTTCACGGATGCGGGCGCCATTGATGCCTACCTCCCCGCCGGCGATGTCAGTGGATACTGGCACGGAGGGACATACAACAACAACTACAACGAGCCTAACCTTGCTCCCCCCAATGTTCCCATCAACCCCAATGACCCCGGCGCAGCGGCACTCCTCGCCTCCATGGGCTTGCACGGGTTGACACAGGCGCAGTACAATGCCCAACCCAACTCGGGTGATTCGGGGTCCACCGTTTCCGATGCGGGCACATTCGTCCTCTCTGAGACGTCTTTGGATATGCACTGCTGGGGCCAAAACCCCGTCGTCGTTGCCAAGCTCCAGCTCAACGGCCAAGATCGCTTTTCCGAGCGTGAAGGGTCGTACTTCTCTTGGGTCCAACCTTACCAGGTGCACACACGCTGCCCGGATGAGGGCATCAACGTGTACGCTTTTGCCTTGAGGCCGGAGGAGCACCAACCCAGCGGGACCTGCAACTTCTCCCGTATAGATAACGCGACACTCCAGCTCGTTCTTTCCAACGCCACCGTTGAGGGCACCCGTACCGCCAAGGTTCGCGTGTATGCCACCAACTACAACGTGCTCAGAATTATGTCTGGTATGGGCGGTCTTGCTTACTCAAATTAAGCGATTTGTCTTACGATATATCGTGTGGTTTTTATTTGTATAATATAATAATTAAAATAATGGTTTTTAATTATTAAAACAAAAAACAATACGAAGGGTAGTACATAGTATGCACCCCCTTTCACCCTTACAGTTCACAAGAAAACACATTTCTTACCTAGAAAAATTATTGGTTTTTAATTATTAAATCAAAAAACAATATAAAGACATATCATTATATAATATATAAAATGAGCGTAGACATCGTAAATCTCATCGAAAGCAACCCAATTACCAAATTGCATGGTAATTACCAGTCAAAATTGATTAAAAAGGTAAAAAATAATTTCTCTGAATATGAACAACAAATGTTTGTTGCTAGTTTTTATTGTTACTTGAATTATAGTAAGACGGATTTTGTTATTGATTTAGATGATGTTTGGAAGTGGTTGGGGTTTAGCCAAAAAGATGCAGCAAAAAGATTACTAGAAAAAATTTTTACGCTAGATATAGATTATAAATGTTTGCTCCACCTTCAAGTGGAGCAAAAAAAAGGCCGAGGTGGCCACAATAAAGAAATATTACTGTTGACCGTAAAAACATTTAAATTGTTTTGTATAAAAGCCGGAACTAAAAAGGCCGACGAAATTCACGACTATTATGTTAAATTAGAAGAAGTTTTACAAGATGTTATTGAAGAAGAAAGCAATGAACTTAAATTACAATTAGAACAACAAAAAACAGAAATGCAACAAATAGAAGACAAAACAAAACAAGAATATGAAACCAAATTAGAGAAACAAAAGATATTAGAACGAGAAAAAATATTGTTAAACGAATATGGAACTAGTGGTTCAATAATATATATTGTAAAAGTAAAAACATTTGAAAATGGACAATACATTATAAAGGTGGGAGAAAGTAGGCGGGGAATTAAAAACAGATATACAGAACATAAAGGTAAATATGAAGAATGTGTATTACTTGATTGTTTCCAGGTTCAAAATAGTAAAGATTTTGAAAGTTTCGTTCATAATCACGAAAACGTTAGACTAAACAAGGTTACCACTCTCCAAGGACACGAATCAGAATTGGAATTATTTTTAATTGGTAAAAATCTTTCTTACCAATCACTATTAAATATAATAAATAATAATATCAAATATTTCAATAATAATGATACGAATAAACTAGATTTAGAAATAGAAAAGTTAAAAATTATGCTTGAAATGAAAAATACGAATAATGATAATTTAATCGTTCAAGAGTTACAGATAACAATAAACAATTTATCCGGTAAAATAGATAATCTTGAAAAAACGAATAAAGAAATGATCAATAAATTTAATTCACTTCAAACAAAAACAACAACTAATTTCAATCAACCTCTTGTAACATTAGGTCCAAGATTACAGCAAATTCATCCGGAAACATTGCATTTGGTAAAAGTATATGAATGTGTTACTGAACTTATGAAAGAGAATCAAAATATAAAAAGGCCGAGTATCAATAAAGCTATTGTAGAAAATACGATTTATTATGGATTTAGATGGCTTTTAGTTGATAGAGAATTAGATCCAAATATAATTCACGATATTTTACCAACAAAACAAATCCATGCACAAAATATAGGATATATTGCAAAATTGAATAACGAGAAAACAGAAATACTCAATGTATACTTGGATAGAAAAACCGCGGCTACCCACAACAATTATGTATCCAGTTCATCGCTGGATAATCCAGTAAAAAACTTCACCGTAACAAATGGACATTATTATAATTTATTTAGTAATTGTTCTGTGGAATTACAAAATAAATTTATTCAAAATTATGGCGAACCATTATTGTATAAAGATGGTGTAGGCGTATACAATAACGAAAATCAATTACAACAAGAGTATAGTTGTAAATATGATGTCATAAAACAGTTAAAAATGAGCGATAAAACATTGACAAAAGCATTAGATAAAAATGTATTATATAATGATAAATATTTCAAGAGAATCGGGAGTAAACTAAAATGTATATAATAAACATACAGACAGAATTATCGCATAATAATATCTAAACTAAAAAAATTGATTTAATTTGTTGTTTTGATAATAACAAATCAAATACTAATCTCCAAATAATAATAATAATAATAATGACATCAATATCAACATATAATACTCCTATAAATAGGGCATATATAAATATACTGACTCCAATAGTGCCAGTACAAGTACCAATGTCAGTACCAAGACCAATATATACAGATGAAATTTATTTCAAATTGGCGTGGACGACACGCTCCAAATATTATAAGGTTCATAAAAATTGGACATTGCAGAAAATGGTAGATGAAGTAACCGGACAAATTGTCCGTGATTTTGGAATCGAAGAAGGACAGTTTGAGTTAGTGGAGACTGGGCAAATGATAGGAACGGGCGAATTCTCGGAAAATGCGCCGGCACTTATTTTGACAGAATCAGACGAAACATTGGAATCTAGATATGGAGTAAATATTAGAGTTGCATTTTATATTCGACGACTTGGTAATATGGTTGCAGTTGTATTATCAGTACCAGTATCAGTATCAGCACCAATCGAGTGTCAATTATGTTTAGAAACAACTCAACCGGTCACAGCATATTTTGGTTGTTCGCATACATTTTGTACAAATTGTAGAGATGGGTGTCTAGATAATGGACATTTACGATGTCCGTGTTGTCGACATGCGCTATAAAAAACAAACCAAATCCACCTTTAGAAAAGGTGGAGCTAAAAACTTTGTTCTGTTATTTTTTATCCACCTTTAGAAAAGGTGGAGCTAAAAACTTTGTTCTGTTATTTTTTATCCACCTTTAGAAAAGGTGGAGCTAAAAACGGCAGATCTAATCGGATAATACGGCTGGACCAAATAATCGATTCATATTTCTAACTTCAGGTTTATCGATTTCTTCCCAAAATATTTTCCGAATTTGTGTATCATCGCGTAACCGAATAGTATAATGTTGTTGAATATTATGTCGTCCAATTCGACCAAGTGCTTGCACCGTTTTTTCCTGTGTCAACGTCAAATCTTTTCCCAAATATCCATGACAAAACTGATAATTGGTTCCATAAATATAATCACTAGACGCAATTATCAAATATAATTTCTGTTGATCGGCTAATCGTTTCATGATTTCGGTATACGCAATACTATCATGATTCGCAAAAACACCGATACCCATCAATAACAATATTTTCCAATTGTAGGATACATCTTGTAATAACATAATATCGACTACTGTTTTTTCGTTAATATCGCTGGTAAATGGTCGTCCTTCAATTGACGATAATATGGATTCAGTCGGTACCCATTTTCGTAAATGTAATTGTTTGTTGGGGATAAACGTTTCATTTAATTCGGCGGATTTAATGGATAATCTAAGTGAATCCAATTCCGTATTCAATTTACGAATGTCGACATCTTTATCATTTGTCCCAATATCTTTGATTTTAGCCGCGCTTTTTTTCTTCATTGCATTTGCTTCTTTTGATGTATCAGCACACATCCCCTTTTGTGTTTTCGATTCAACTAAATCTTCTAAATTCTGTTCCAACTCTTGAATCCGAGAATTCAGTTTATCATTAAACTCGATTTTTGCCATAATATCATCCATTACTAATCCCGGAATATTTGCATGATGGATACAAAATTTCGCGATCTTTTCAATATCTTGCGCCAAATATAATGCAGGACCGTCGGTTAATGTAAATGCATCTTTCGTAGTTATATACAACGCACAATTCCCGTCGTCTGTAGTAGCAGTAGCAGTAGTAGTAGCAGTAGCAGTAGTAGCAGTAGCAATAGTAGCAGTACTATTATTATAAACAGTTTGACCTAATAAATCAATGGAACTATTTGGCATAATTTTTTTCGAGCGCATTCCTTTCAGCGATATGGATACTGCCCCCCAAGACCCTGGATTAATTTTACGCAATAATCGTAGATAATGCATTTTAATATTCTGCATCGTCATATCATCCAACGATCCAAAATGTCGTATGATTTTACTACTTGTTTGCACATAATTATTAGATTCAACAAATACAATAAAATTCACAACTTCTGATAAATCAAAATATCGTAATAACGTCAAATTCTTTTCACAATGCTCAACAATTCTAAGAATTTCGTCGTAATCTTCACTTAGATAATGTGGTAAAACAATATATCCGCTTTTATTTAAAATGGGAATAGATTTTTTGCAATCATTACTCATAATATTATATACACCGGCACCTGGAAATTTATCTTTGAAATCCGCCATTGTTTCAGTAAGTTCATATTCTTTGGGTAATGTGGCAGACGATAAGATGAAATTCGGGATTGTATTTTCGCGCCAATTTTTATGGATAGTTTCATGTAATTCATGTGATTCATAATCCATAGTGATTGTCGGTTCATCCCAATAAGTCACGATATTTTGTACGGGATTGAATGCGCTCATGTAATACATGGCAGGAAGATAAGATTTAATATCACAAATCATAATCTCGACTTTATCACCAATACTATTATCGACTTTTTTATGTACAAATCCTCCTTTTGATATTGTCGTAATATGTGCTGAAACTGCGAAATAATGAAGACGAATATCTGCCGAACTAGCACATCCGAATGCAAACGCGATTTTTTTACCCACTGAAATCGCAGATCGGGCTAATGCCAGACCTACGTGTCTTGCGGCACATACAAAGATAATTTTGAATTGTTCTGATAATCCAATTGGACTTAATGTTTTCCCGGTTCCAGTAGGAGCAATGTACAATATTAATTTGGGTGTTGTTGCATTCATTCGCGACAAGGTAAACAATTGTTTCTGGTGTTCGTACAATTTCATATCATCATATTTCAACAACAAATCGTTTTTCTCGATAAAATGGCTGGCGTGTGCAATAAATTCGGACACGACAATTTCTTCGCTGAATGTATCTAGAATTCGTTTTACTAATGCCATAATATGTACATTTACTCGTGAAATATTGGCAGTTGATAATTTATAAAGTGTAAAATAGTGAAATTGCCATTTGATAACATATCGGTTATTGGTACCTGGTTTTTGTTTATATTTTAACAATTGATCGATTATATCAAGTAATAAATGTTCGAATATGAGTGATGCATTCATTTTCTCGATTTCGTTTTTCTCAATCCGAATTAAATCCGCTTTTTTTACAGTAGGATTAGCTTTTGCGGCAATATTGAATATATCAGGTAACCATTGACAGTACATTTTTTTAAGTGCGGCAATTCGACCACTGAAATATTTATTGTATAAATGATCTTGCATTGGTTCATTGAATTCGATTTTTAAATAGGTAAAGAGTGAATTGTAATTATTATATTTTATATTGACATCATTATATCCCTTTACAATTAATTTCAATATTTCCTGTTCTTCTAATGAAATTGGAACTTCAATAGATTCCCATTCCGACTTACTTAATTTTCCTTGTGTCAAATTCATTTTTTTAAGGGTTGGTTGATTTATCCGCTGACTGACTGACTCTATTATATTTGTACACCGGTCTTTAAATTGTTTTTAGAATCAATTTTTATTTATGGTTGTATTGTGTCTCTTTTTGATGACGTGTTGTTGTAAATTCAAATAAAAATTGATTATAAAATAATTTAAATAGATGACATATAAATAATACAACAATGGAACAAACACTAGAAATGCACAATAGTGGAGATGAGTCGGGAGTATTTTCACAACGATCAGCGCTATCCTCGTCTAAATGCATTGGCATTAATAGTGGTGTTAAAATTGTATCTGTTGACGGAAATATCGGGTCAGGGAAATCAACATTGCTCGCAAATTTAAAAAATTTGATAGGATTTAATACAAATAAAAAAATTATATTCTTGAAAGAACCGGTGGATGAATGGGAAACGATTAAAGATACAGAAGGAAATACTATGTTACAGAAATTCTATGCTGATCAAGAACGATATTCGTTTTCGTTCCAGATGATGGCATACATTTCACGTCTCGCTCTTTTGAAAACAGCGATAAAAGAAAATCCCAATTCTATTATTATTACTGAACGATCTTTATACACCGATAGATTTGTATTCGCAAAAATGTTATTTGAATCCGGAAAAATCGAAGATGTTAATTATCAAATATATTTAAAATGGTTTGATGTTTTCGCTGAAGAATGTCCCGTACATCAAGTTATTTATGTGAAAACAAATCCCGAAATATGTCACGATCGAATTATGCGGCGATCGCGTGAAGGTGAAGGAGGAATTCCGTTGGAATATTTACAAGAATGTCATGAATACCATGAAACTATGATTTTACATCATTTCCCTACTGAAAATATTTGCTCAGATCGACTTATTTTAGATGGAAATGTCGATATTTATGAAAATACAGAACAAGTAAATGATTGGACAAATCAAATTTTACAATTTATTTAGGTTGAATTGTGTTGTGTTGATTATACTATTATTATATATTAGTTATGTCTAATAATAGTACAAATAGTGCCAGTGTTAGTGCCAGTGCTAGTGCTAGTGCCAGTGCTCCACCAGAACCACCGGAAATATCGTTATTAGTTACATGTCCACATTGTCAATGTTATATTTTTATTGAGAAATTGAATTGCCGGATATTTAGGCACGGCGTTTTCAAATTATCGGGACAACAAATTCCGCCGCATTTAGATAAGGTTGAATGTGATAAACTTATTTCTGAGAATAGTATTTATGGATGCGGGAAACCATTTCGAATCAATAACGAGCTTGTTTCCGAAATATGTGAATATGTTTGAACTTATTTATTTTTTATTTTACACCTTTTCTCATTTCAAATGTAAATGGACTATTAGAAGCACCATTCACGTGTGACAGAGCACTAAATAATATGGTTTGATCCCCGATGGTCAACGTATAGTTTTTCTGCGCCAATTCTATCGAGGATCCGACTAAGATAGAAATGATCATATCATTTATATCTATACTCATTTTACTGTTACCGCTTGAGGCCAAGGTAATATTTGAATTAATACACGCGGGTTCGCTATTGGCGGATTTCACGACTATATCCTTGGTGTTCCGGATACTATATAAATCGGCTATAGCACCTTTCGTTAAATTGCCGATACTACTCTCGTACACTACTTTGTAAACTTTAGCTTGGGCCGATTTTACGGTGATATAGCGCAGGTTTAACACTCCATTATTGGAGCAAATCTTTAACTGTACAGTTTCCGATGATGACGGTGACGATGGTGGTGGTGGTGATGGTGTGCGCCGCATATCAAACATATATACTCCATCATGTATATCTGCTGCACTTGAAAATGGATATTCCGCATTATCAATTTTAATAAAGTATTTTTCATATAATGGATCCAAATAATGATTCACCGGCATAGCTACATATATTCGTTGGTTCAAAAACTTATCCACGTTTACCTTTAAATCTAAGGTAATCGGGTCATCGCCTTCTTGTAATGCAATTAACCCGGTACGTAATTGGGGGGGGTTGTCTGAGGGTTTTGATTGTAGTTCGAGTCTGATTTTGTTATTAAAATTCGTCACCAGTGATGCGATGCTAGTCGGCTTAGATATGGTTGTATACAGTATTTCGTCGGACGCATACATTATCCATATATTAGACGCAAGCAATATATTATTTTTACCAATAATACTAAAATTTTTTATTGATTTATTAATTGGAATTGTACCTGGGGTTCTGGGGTTATCCTTCTTATTCGGTCCATAATTTTTGGCGCGCTCGGAGGAAAATATGTATTTACCATCACCAGTTATATCCGATGCATTTTTAAATGGGAGATCTTCAATAGTCGCACGTAAAGACTGTCGGGCGGTGATTGTATACCCATGTAAAACTGGATCGTTTATATGAGATATAGGAATACTTACACTAACTATTAAATTTTCGCGAGTTAATATTGTGTGGACAGGCACAGGCGCAGTATACTTAATACTTGGATTGTCCGCTCCACCACATAACAGTTTGTTGTTGATATTTAGCATGTCCGTATTTTCTACTACAGTCATTTGTCCCTTAACAATACGTCCATCAATAAGTACCTCTATACTGTTTACAAACAATACACCCATCGTTCCTGTGATAACAACATCTAGCGGTGGCGGCTCGTCATCATCCGATGACGGTGGCGACGACGCCGAAGACGAAGACGAAGACGAAGACGGTGGCGGTGGCTGTGGCGGCCGTAGCAGTGGCGGTGGCGGTGGCGACGACGCCGAAGACGGTGGTGCAGT
>TBL_comb47_HYPODRAFT_10001373_pt1 | contig 31713 bp, 42 predicted proteins | sample TroBogypolimnion_40_FD_10682 | JGI IMG/M metagenome (IMG submission 10682) | reverse complement strand
CAAGTTCAACCGGCATCACCCTCTCTCAGCCAGCCACCGGCTCCGGCTCTTCGCTGACGCTGACTGCGTACACCTACAGCGTTTTCTCGGTCACCACCCTGCCCACGCCTACCTTCACTGGCTACCACCTGGTTCGCTGGATTGGTAACACGGTCTTTGCTGCGGCAGGCAACCGACTCTACGTATTCAGTTCAGTGCACACCCCTGGTACGGCCCCACAGGTCGCTATCGCGAACGCCGCCAGCCCACCCGACTTGATGATGGTTCACCCAAATGCCAACTGGATTTGGTCGGACGCTACGCTCGGTGCATCGCAAGCCTACGTCTCTGGGTACGTCTTTACCTCAACCGACACGGTAGCGACTACGTTTCAGCTCCACCTCAACAAGTACAACGGTACCCAGTCATACACGGACGTTTCTACCCACCGCTACGGTGGCTCCATCTACCGTCTTGACCTGACCCAGAACACCACGGTTACTTCGTTCTCCCAGCCCTACACCCTGAACTACCCAGTCCAGGCGTTGCCTATGTCGCCGGACGAATACCCCACCTGCCTCTACGCCTACCTGAACTTCATCTTCATTGGTACGAGCAAGGGTATCCGCATGGCCCAGACTCTCTCGGCCTACGACCCCAATCAGCAACAGGCCGGTGACCTGAAGTCTGGTCCGACCATTCCTAACATTCTTCAGCCAGTGACGTTGCCAGTAACGGCAATCATGGGTGACGACCGCTTTGTATGGTTTGCCTGGAACAACTACGTTGACCCTCTCAGTGGCATCACCGAGCCTAACTACACCGGACTCGGACGCCTCGACCTCTCAACCTACATCAAGGGCGACCCACTCTCACCTGCCTACCAGTCTGACCTCATGGTGGCTGGAACAGGTGTGATTCAGTCAATCGACTGGGACCCAATCCTCAAGGTTCCTATGTTCACGGTGGAAGGCCAGGGAGCGTTCTCCAAGAACGTGAACGCCTACGTGGAGAGTGGCACACTCTGGACTGGGTACTTCGACTATGGCGTACCTGACCAGAAGATTCCGGTCTACTTCGACTATGGCGTATTCCTCTCCGCAGCGGCCACGGCCTCAGCCACGCTGTACATGGACCCGAACGACTCGTTTGAACCCCAGACAATCGCCATTGAGTCCTACAACGTGAACGCCTACAGCGAAATCGAAAAGACTGTTACCTTCACGCCCGACCAGGTAGACCGTGCCCAGCAGTTTGAGGTTGCAGTTACCATCAATGGTGACGGGCTGACCACGCCTACGCTCCACCGCTGGACGCTCAAGGGCTGGCCGACCACGGTATCTGAGACACAGATCATGGTGGTTATCCAATCGTTCTCGGTCAACTCGGTTGAGGGCCTGGAAGTCTACAACGACCCTTACGACACCTTCTCGTTCTTCGAGCAGTTGCGTGAGAACCAGACCATCACCCAGTACCAAGAAGGCCCACTCATCTGCAACGTCATCGTTGACAGCATCGACTGGCTCCCCACCAAGCGCCGTGACATTTACGAGAACGGCTTTGAAGGAGACTGCGTAGTAACCCTTAAGACCATCGGCGGTTATGTTCCGTACTCGCCCGTAGCAACGACCTGAAAGTAGAATAGAAGTATGACCTATCCTGTACGTGCCTATGTAGGTGCTGGCGCAGCCGGTACTATCTCCAACTCTGGTGGAATTACCGCATCCTTTACTGGCTTGCTAAACAGTTCTACCTCGCTGTCGTCGTGGGTTTCCTCGCAGACACAGACGCTAAACAGCTCGACATACATCGTCATCGCCGTGGACTACGGTACGGCCACTGAGGAGAAGATTCTCTGCACCTGGCAGTCCTCGTCATCGCTGAACATCATTACCCGTGGGTACGATGGCACGACCGCTGTGGCTCACAACCTCGGTGCGCTTTTCATTCCTATCTGGTCAGCTACCGAAGCCCAGGAAGCCAACAACGCCGTACAGTCCTTGAAGCCATTGCTTCAAAACACCGGCACGGCCACTGTTCCTGCCACGGTCAACACCAGTTCGGTCAACGCTCAGGGCGCAAGTACCATTGCCGCCGCAGTAGACCACACCCACGCTCTCGGCACGATTGCTACCGGCATCACCTCGCTAACCGGCGACGTTACCACTCCCTCTGGCTCGTCAGGCGCTACAGCCGCAACGCTCGCTAGTTCAGGCGTGGCCGCAGGTACGTATGGATCGTCCACTGCTATCCCAGTTGTTACTGTTGACGCCAAGGGCCGTGTCACCTCTGCTTCTACGACTTCCGTAGCACACCCGCCACTTAACCTTTTCACTGGTACAACTAATGGCTCCCAGATTGCACTCAGCACATCTGGATTCTTTGGTTACTCAGGAAACATCGGTACGGTAACTGTTTCTGGCTTCACCAACTACATGGTTTTCGTACAGGTACAGCCTGGAAGTTACACAGGAACTCCTAACTATGTCTGGACTTTGACTGACTCAAACGGAACTTCTATCGCAACTAACTCCAGTTTCGGCCTCACCGAGCCTTCAACTGTTGCTGGCTTCTCTGGCGTTCAAATCATTAGCAACGCCACTGGCACAGCTTCAGCGACCATCACGCTCTCTGTTACCGCCAGTGCGTCCGGCCTGACCGCGGCGTGCGTAAGTATCTATGCGATTGGAATCAACTAATGTCTATTCAGAACTTTATCACCAACGCCAACTGGTTCGCCCAGAACAAGGCCACGCACCCGTTCAACTACACGGAAGGCCCTGAGCGCATGAGCGCCATCGGTCAGTGGCCGGTCAAGTACCCAGTCAACTGCGACTGCTCAGCCTTTGTTACTTTCTGCGCATGGCTCGCTGGCCTGGGCGACCCCAACGGTCAGAAGTACGACCACGAGGGCTACACCGGCACACTCCTTAGCCACAACACCCACATCCCAGTAGACCAGGTTCAGGCTGGTGACATTGTGGTATACGGCCCAGGAACCGGCTGGCACACTGCCATCGTTGTCGACGTTGAACACGGTGACATCCTCACGGTAAGCATGGGCGAACAGGGCGACCCTTCCTACGTATGGGTCAACGCTCCCAAGGTCTTGCCATCGCAGGGCCACCCAGTAGACGGACGTGAACCTCAGACATTCCTTCGACTCAACCCTGCTGTAGTCGGAACGGTCCACACGCTCTCATAATGCTGAACACTACCGCCAACATCGCACAAGTGTTGTCAGTATTCGTTATCCCAGTTGCTGTCTATGGCTGGAAGAAGTTGAACAAAGAGATGCACAACAACGGCGGTAGCACCATCAGAGATGCCATTGACCGCATTGAAAGAGACGTGAAGGCTAACCGTAAAGACACCAAGCGTCTACGCAAAGACCTGGAAGAACACCTAGCCAAGTTTGAGGATTAAATGTCGAAGTACAAGCACCCCGTCAGTGGGGAGCCAATCAGTGTAGGAGAGCACGTCTCCTGGAAGATTCAGTTCGGCATACGCCGCTGGGCTTTCATTGGAACAATCACTCTCGTCACCATTGGCTGTGCTATCTGGGGAACCTTCGACATCACGGTTATCGGCTGGTGGAACGTATGGGCTTCCTACATGGCCCTGTTCATTGAGTCGGTGGTCGGCATGAGCATGTTCTCTATGGCTCAGAACGATGGCCGCATCATCCGTGAAACCCACACCCTGCTTGACCGAGTTGAGGAATTGATCCGCGAAATCAAGGAGATGGCCACCAAGGATGCCCAGCACTCCGAGATGGACTACGAAGTTGACCTAGACTCAAACCAGAAACTCAGTGAAATCATTGAGCGCCTAGACGAAATCGAACCGTTCTATGGCGAATGGAACGGAGAAGTATGAAGATAGCCCTACTCGCAGCACTCTCCCTCGCTGTCGCCAACGTATTCTCAGTCCTCATGGTGCAGGCTGAAGCCCGTGGCCGGAGCCACATTGCTGGCCTGACCGAAGTAGGCTTCTGGATTGCCAACATCTTCGCTGTTAAGTGCGCCGTTACCCACTTCACTTGGAAGTTGATTGTCTGCTGTCTTATCTCCGCCTACGTAAGTACCTACTTCGCCACCCATCACGGCCACCAGAACATTGAGGACCCTGTGGACGAGCGCCAGGATAATGAAATAGCGGAACTTGAATCTCGTATTGAAACATTGGAAGGTGAAGATGGAAGCCGGTGACATCATTCTGTGCCACTCTAAGGGCATTATTGGGGCCTCAATTAGGTTCGCCCAGCGTAGAGTCAAGGCAGAAATAAAGAACGCCAAATGGAACCATGTAGCGGTTCTGAAGGCAAAACAGGGAGACGACTGGGTGATTATCCAGGCCGAGGCCGCAGGCGTCACGGACAACAAGATGCTTTCTAGCGTCGCACCAGGGGGAATGTACGAAGTCGTATCGCTCCCGCCTCAGGTGAACCGAGCTGACTTCCTGAACTTCCTGGAGACTCAGGTGAGTAAGCCCTATGGCTGGCTCACGATATTCAGCTGTGCGCTCGATATGTTCCTGCCGGACAGCATCTGCCTGCGTCGTAACGGCACATGGATTTGCTCTGGACTTGTGGCCGCTGCTCTGTGGTTCTGTGGGTACGCCAAGGTGTGTGACTGGCAGGATATGTACACCGTCACGCCCGCCGAGATTGCCAACGTAATCTAAGGTATCCACAACTTTATCAACAGTTTACGCTAAACTCCTTAGGGGCAACCAAAGGAGCGTTATGCGTACACAGACCGTACATCTCGTTATTCCGGACACCCAAGCGAAAGCAGGTGTGCCGGTTGACCACCTTCGTTGGATTGGCAACTATATCGTAGACGAGTTCCGCGATAAGAACGTCAAGATTATTCACCTAGGCGACCACGCCGATATGCCTAGCCTTTCGTCGTATGACAAGGGCAAGAAAAGCATGGAAGGCCGCCGTTACACCCTAGATATTGAGGCTGCTAATGAAGCGTGGCTGGTCCTTAACGAAGCACTCACCAGGTTCAACGCCAACAGGAAAAGGTCGAAGCACGCGCCGTGGCTCCCTGACCGACACATTCTTCTTGGTAACCATGAGGATCGCATTAACCGTGCGGTCGAATCGGACGCGCAACTTGAAGGAGTCATTGGCACGGACGACCTCATCTACGCCGAAACAGGATGGCAAGTCCACCCGTTCCTAAAGCCCGTTGAACTAGACGGAGTTTTCTACGCCCACTTCTGGGCCAACACCATGACCGGCAAGCCCCTCGGTGGCTCGGCTTCAGCACGTCTCAACAAGCTGGGGCACTCGTTCACTATGGGTCACCAGCAGGTACTCGACTACGGTATCCGCTTCGTCAAGGGCCAGTCTCAGCACGGACTCGTGGCCGGAGCCTGCTACCTACACGACGAGGACTACAAGGGATACCAGGGCAACGCTCACTGGCGTGGCATCATTGTCTGCCATGAGGTACGTGACGGTAGTTACGACCCGATGTTCATCTCGCTGGACTACTTGTGCCGCCGTTACGAAGGTGCTACTCTCATTGAATTCATGAAGAAGAAGTACAAGGTGGAGTGGAAATCATGATGAGCGTACTTTTTGCAGTAACAATGACGTTGGTGGCAGTAACTGCCCTAAATAATATGAGGAAACGATGAAAACACGTTGCCAACACTGCGGTAAGAAAATCCGACTGACCCCATCAGGGCGCATTTGGTATCACAAGCGGAGCAAGGCCATATTCTGCAAGCTCCCGACCAAGGCAGAGCCAGTATGACCCCCGACTGCACTCATATTTATTCGTGGAATGTGTACGTTATCATCCAAAAGGATGATGGGAAAGTTCTTAATTTCAAGATTCCAAACGAGGAACAACACCGTTGCAATTACTGCCCCAAGTGTGGAGAGAAACTATGACCAACGCCGAGCGCAAAGAAATGCGAGTCAATAAAATTTCTTCAACTGCCGGCAAAGAGTTTGTAAAAAAACATCACTACTCTCACGGCATTCATAACGGCCCAATGTGCTACGGATTGTATGACAATGACATGTTGGTAGGAGTTTGTGCGTTCGCCACTCCATCTTCCGAAAACGTGTGCGCCAGCGTGTTTGGCGCAGAACACAAAAGGTCTGTGACTGAACTTCACCGGCTAGTTCTACTTGACGAAATAGCCAAAAACTCGGAGTCGTTCTTTATTGCTCGTGCGCTTCGACTTCTAAAAATTGACAAACCTCAATACAAGGCAATACTTTCATTTGCAGACGCCACCGAAGGGCATCTAGGAATTATCTATCAAGCCACAAACGCTATCTACACAGGAAGAAGTGGCAAGGCAACCTTTTATCTTGACCAATCAGGAAGATTACGACATCCTCGCCAAAACGGTAAAAACATCACGTTGTCGGAAGCTAAAAAACGAGGGTGGTCGCCAGTCAAGAGAGAGGGCAAATACCGTTATCTTTATTTGCTAGGAAGTAAAACTGAGAAAAAATGGGCTATGCGTAATTTGTTGTTGTCAAGTTTGCCGTACCCAAAGGAGAAACTATGACCCCCGAAGAACCCTTTGACGACTTTGACGACTTTGTGAAGCATCACCAAATCAAGGATGAAGAGATGGGTGCAGCCTTCGCAGCATGGCTATCTCAGTTAGGATGGGACGGAGACTTTGAAAAGGTGGAAGAATGATTTACCGCATAATCATCATTTTCATTATTTGTGCCGTTGATGGGTTCTTGTTTGGTAGGTGGTTGGGCAAGTAATGCCAAACGCCTACTCAATCACAGAAACGGTGACCAAAAAATGAACCAAGCCGAACGCCAAGCCCTACGAGAGAAGCACCAGCCTCAACCGCACACGGAATGGTTTCCGGTGTGCGCCACCTGCATCACCCAATCACCCTGCGACGTAATCAAGGTACTGGACGAGCTAGAGATGTGGATTAAAGAATGATTAGCGTATTCACCCCCAGCCACGATGCACGTTACCTGGACGACTGCTACAAGTCTCTCGTAGCCCAGACCTACACCGACTGGGAATGGGTTGTCGTTCTCAACAACGGGGCAACATGGGAGCGTCCTAAGGACGACCGAGTAAAGATTCGCTACACCCCTGCTGAACGTGGCGTAGGGTTCTACAAGGCGTTCGCCGCATACAGCACGAATGGCGACATCCTGGTGGAGCTGGACCACGACGACATGCTCATGCCCGAAGCCCTGGAGTCCATCAAGGAAGCGTTCGACATCAGCGAAGATATCGTCTTTGTCTACTCGGACTTCAACCAGATTAACGCAGACGGTTCACCCAACTTCGACGAGTTTGACCTTAACTATGGATGGTCCTACCGTGACGAGGACGGTAGCCACGTCTGCACATCGTTCCCGCCCTACCCTCACAACGTCGCTCACATCTGGTATGCGCCTAACCACGTCCGTGCGTTCCGCTTCAGTGCCTACGAGCAGGTGGGTGGCTATGACCGTGACCTCGTAATCCTTGACGATCAAGACCTCATGGCTCGCCTATTCAAGGTGGGTGAGTTCTACCACATCAAGGACAACCTCTACTCTCAGCGAATCCACAAGGGCCAGACCCAGGCTCAGTCTCAGCTAAATGCTGACATCCAGCGTGGCACGTTGGAGATGTACGAGCGAGACATCCAAGACCTAGCGTTGGCGTGGGCCAAGCGACGTGGGCTGAAGTGCCTAGACCTAGGAGCCGCTCACCGCAAGCCAGAAGGCTACGAAGGCGTGGATATGTACGAAGGCCCAGGCGTGGACTACGTGGGCGATTTCCTCGACCTAGACCTGCCTGAAGGCTCTGTAGGCGTCATCCGTTCGGTGGACTTCCTGGAGCACGTGCCCGACAAGGTGGCCGTGATGAACAAAATATGGAAGTTGCTGGCCCACGGTGGCATGCTGCTCTCACTGACTCCCTCGACCGATGGCCGTGGTGCTTTCCAAGACCCTACGCACGTGGCCTACTGGAACGAGAACAGTTTTTGGTACTACTGCGAGGAGCGTTACCGTAAGTTCGTTCCCCAGATTGAGTGTGATTTCTTCCCCTCAACTGTGAAAACTATCTGGATGAGCGACTGGCATCGGGAGCACAATATCCCTTATGTTCAGGCGAATCTCGTAGCAAATAAGAAAAACCTCAGGGATTTTGGCGGATTGCCCTGGATTTGATACACCCCTGATGTACTGTTAGCATTAGTTGTTCCAACGAAAGGAAAGGTCGGATATGGAACCAGTAAAGAATCCCGTTGTGACGCACCTTCTTGCAAAGAAGATGTGGGAGAAGTCACAGACACCAAAGCCAACGGCGCTCAACACTCCGCTGCGGTACAGCTCATCCTTTGGGTGTGCTCGTCAGCAGGGTTACAATGCGTTCGACGCTAAGCCCACCGAGCCAATGGACGAGGCTGGAGCCTGGGTCACTGGACTCGGTACGATTGTGCACGAGGCACTTCAGGACGCAATCCTTGAGGTGTTCCCTGACGCTCAGTTTGAAGTAGCCAGTGGCACGGAGTACATCAGTGGATCGTGTGACGCACTCATCCCTGTATCTAACCTCGGCGTCGACGTTAGCGGCACTCACGTTCTTTGGGAACTTAAGACGATGGGTACGTACAGCTTCGACAAGCAGGTCGGCTGGAACCGTATGCGTGGTGAGTTCAAGTACCCAGAAGGCCCAGCGAAGAAGGCTATCGTGCAGGCCGGTATGAACGCCCTAGGTATCATGGGAGCCAACCCTGAGATTGAGATTGAGTACATCATCATGGGTTCAACCACCTTTGAGGCGCTGTCTATCAACAAGGCTGAGAAGATGGGCGTAGAGAACTACAACCGCTTCCTCGCTGAGTTCTGGATTCCTCGTTCCGAGTGGGAGCCACAGGCACTCGCAGAGATTCGCCGCGCTGAAGGCATCCACTATGCCATCACTGCTGGCTATCTGCCCGACCGCATCGCACTTGACGATGACGGTGACGTTCTGTACCTAACACCTGGCGGGAAAAACTGGCAATGTGACTACTGCTCGTTCAAGTCACTTTGCCAGCAAGATGGAGAGGGTCAGGTATGGATAAACCAAAGCAACCTAACAAGAAGGAATGAGGACTGATGCCCGAACCAACAGGAATCAAGCGTTACAGGGTCGTGTTAGAGTTCGACGTTGACCACGACGAATCTCTGAACGGCTACACAAGTACATGGCCAAGCGATTGGACATGGACAACCGTATTACGTCAGGGCGTACACAGTGTCGGGTACGTCAACCTAGTTTCAGCCAAAGAAATAGAAAGTGAAGAAGAATGAAAAGCGAATCACTCAACGAGCTGGCAACGGCTCTCGTAGCGGCCCAGGCCGAGTTCGGTGCAGTTCCAAAGGGATCGGTTAACCCGTTCTTTAAGAGCAAGTACGCCGCACTCCCTGATGTTGTCAGCCACGCCACCCCGATTCTGTCAAAGCACGGTCTGGCCATCAGCCAGTTCATCGACGGAGAGTACACCGAGGGTGACGCTCTGACCACGTACCTGCTCCACAGTTCAGGCCAGTTCATCTCCCACACCATGCGCTTGCACCTGGTGAAGGATGACCCACAGGCCCAGGGTTCAGCGGTTACCTACGCTCGACGTTACGCATACATGGCGGCACTCGGACTGGTGGCCGATGAGGACGACGATGGAAACAAGGCTACCCAGGCCAAGTCTGGCGCAGTCTACGAGCAGAGTAAGCCACGAGCCACGGCCCCAGCTAAACCACTCAGCACACCGAGCGACGCACCGAAGGACGTACAGGACATCATCAAGGCGGCTCAGTTGGCCCCCACCGATGAGTTCCTTAACTCCCTTGCCCAGCAGTACCTTACTAAGGGCAACCTGAGTGAGAAGCAGGTGATCGCTGGCAAGAAGAAGGCTTACGCAGTACTGAAGAACAACCCCAGCACCGTTGATGCCCTCACCGCAGGCTTCGGCAACGTCGAAGAACTACCTGAGGAGCCTTTCTAATGATCCCGACTCTCGACCAGATTGAAGAACGGATTAACCAGATAGAGGAGTATCTCCATGAAAGTATTGGCTATGCCAAGGGCATTAGTGATGCTCTGCGTTTTGTCAGTCGGAATGTTCATCTTCCCGTCAGCAACGGAGACGGAAGCGGCAGTGAAGTGGACACCATCTCAGCCAGTTAACCCCGACCCGATAGTACACATGCCATCAGAAGTGCAGGAGACGTTTTCCTGCATCGCCTACGCTGAGTCTCGTGACAAGCTCGTGGACACCAATCAACAGACTGGCGCTCAGGGCTTGTACCAGATTCAAGTATGGCTCTGGCAGTACGCTCGACAGTTTATCCCCCGTATCCCCCCAACACCGAACCAGGCGACCAGGTTGCAACAGGACATCGTTGCAGCCTGGTTCTGGTATCGCAATGGTGGGTTCTTACCAGAATGGAGCAGTGACAGCCAATGTCTAAGCTAACCGCAGTATCTTTATTCGCTGGCGTGGGTGGCTTCGACCTTGCTATGGAGCGCAACGGAATCGACGTTGTGGCCACCGTCGAGATTGACAAGGCAGCTCGTAGCGTATTAGAGAATAGATTTCCAAAGGCACAACACTTCACCGACATAAAGGAGATTACAGGTGAGCAACTTAGAAATGCAGGGTTCGTTCCAGATCGAGGAATCCTCACAGGCGGGTTCCCGTGCCAAGACCTCTCGGTCGCAGGCAAACGTGCCGGTCTTGCCGGAGAACGCTCCGGACTATATTGGGAGATTGTACGACTCGTGGACGAACTTAGACCACAGTACTTCGTCCTTGAAAACGTCCCTGGCCTTTTGTCTAGCAACTCCGGACGAGACTTTGGAATTGTCATCGGGGAAATGGCTAAAAGGGGGTACGGTGTCTCATGGCGTGTGCTTGACGCTCAATACTTCGGAGTCGCCCAACGTCGCCGTCGAGTGTTCATTGTCGGCTGTCTTGGAGACGGAGAACGTTCCAGCGAAATACTCGCTCTCAGCGAAGGCATGCGAGGGGATTCTAAGACGCTCGACAAGAAGCAGAGGGAAACTCCCGCAAGAGTTGGAAGCAGCGTTGCGTAATGTGGTGGGTGAAGTCGCGACGAGCACAGAATGACCAAGACTATGAAACATGGGTCGGGGGGGGATTGTTCCAACCCTTAATGCTTTTGAGAACCAGAATGAATCGAGGGCAACAGTGATTGTTTTTTATGGGAATAGAGTTAATGACATTAGATTTCAGGGAGATGTAATCAATACGCTTCAGGCAAGGATGGGAACGGGGGGGGGCAACATGCCACTAACTAATGAGCCATTCCTTCGCCGTTTGACCCCAACCGAGTGTGAGCGGCTCCAAGGCTTCCCTGACAACTGGACTGAAGGCCAAGCTGACGGTCACCGTTACAAGCAGATGGGCAACGCCGTCGCTGTTCCAGTGGTTGAATGGATTATGTCTCGCCTGGTAAAGCTCGATGGAAATTGACCTATCATGGTACTTCAAATTACAAGGATGGGAAATGCAGAAACTAGAAGTAGATTTTAAGAGTGTTGTTAATCGCCTAGTCAAGCGAGGGATTATCAGCAAAGAAGCGGTACAGGCCGTAATCGACGAGATACGAGCTGAGAACGAGAAGGTCGGGAGCACACCAGAGTGGCAGGCCGCACAGCGCATCATGGCTTACCTCAACGAGTGCATTGTCCACAACGGCAAGAAACATGCCAGGGTGACCAAGGATTCTCTTTCGGTAATCGAGAAGTTGCTACGCATTGACAAGCACACCGAGCAAGAGGTGATGGACTTGATTACCTGGTGTCAGTCGAACGATTTCTGGTACGCCGTGATTCTCTCGCCAGAGAAGTTGCGTAAGCACTACGGAACTATGGTGGCCCAGCGTGACCGTCAGCCCAAGGCCGTGAACCGAGCACCGGAGATTAAGGCTAAGTCCATCCAGTTTGAGCAAGAACTGGAGCGACGCCGTGAGGTGTCCGTGGGTATGCCTAAGGGCTTCAAGGACATTCTAAAGAAGGCACAATGAGCGTACACTTCATGTCTCAATCAGTTGACTGGGCGACCCCAGCGTGGCTGTACGAAGAACTAAACAAAGAGTTTCACTTCGACTTTGACCCATGCCCTCTCTATGGCGCAGATGGACAGGTAGATGGCTTAAGCATCGAATGGGGGGGGCGAACTTTTGCAACCCACCGTACGGTCGAGTTATCGGGAAGTGGACAAGCAAGGCTCGTCAAGAAGCCGAGCAAGGCAAGACGGTCGTGTTGCTAGTTCCAAGCCGCACCGATACGAAATGGTGGCATGAGGACTGCATGAAGGCAGATGAGATACGATTCATCAAGGGCCGACTGAAGTTCGGTGACGCAACAAACTCAGCCCCATTCCCTAGCGCATTAGTGATTTGGAGAGCCAATGGTTAATAAGAACAAGATTAAAGGCTCGGCGTTCGAACGCGACGTTGCCGACTACCTCGTATCCAACGGCTTCCCTGAAGCGGATCGACGTTACGGAGCTGGCGCACAGTTCGACAAGGGTGACATCATTGGTGTTCCTAAGTTCGCCCTGGAGTGCAAGAACCAGGCCAAGATTATGTTGTCTGAGTTCCTGGCCGAAGCACTGATTGAAGCGAAGCACGCCAACAAGAAGTATGGAGCGGCTGTAATCAAGCGACGTGGCAAGAACGTGGCCGATAGTTATGTGGTAATGTCTCTTTCACAGTTCGTTGAGTTACTTCAGGAGAAGCTATGAAAATCGACAAGGACTATCGTGAGTACCAGAAGGCCAAGCACAACAACGAGCCGCACTCTCGGTACTGCTCGTACTGCGACATGGTGTGGCCTTGCGACACTCGCGAAATGATTGAAGGCTGGGAAAATGCCGAAGCAGAATGAATGGGTTGCACCCTACGGTGACTTTGAACGTGGCGATACTGTCCGTGTTCAGGGCTTGCGTGGTGATTTCCAATGGATTAGCGCACATCTCCTCGATGGCGTTGTAGAGTCGTACACAGTGTTTCAGCGAGATGCTGGTATGAGATCGTTCGTTCCCGAACGAGTAACACACAAGAAAAGAAAGAAGGTGGCCAATGGCCCTAGATAATTCAGTGACTTTGGTGGGTAACCTAGTCCACGACCCTGAGGTTTCGTTCATCGATTCAGGCAAGGCTCGTGTCAGTATGTCCATTGCCGTGAACCGTGAAGTAAACGGAGAAAAGTACACTTCGTACTTCGACTGCACAGTATGGGGCAAGCTTGCGGAGAACGCTGGCACGTCGCTCAAGAAGGGTGACCGTGTGGTAGTTTTCGGCTCGCTCAAGCAGCAGACCTACGAAACCAAGGATGGCTCAAAGCGTTCTCAGGTTGAAGTTGTGGCGAGCGACATTGCACCATCACTTCTTTGGGCCACTGCTGTAGTCACTAAGTCCGGTAAAGAATAATGACTGAGGGTTCACTTAGCCTTAGAGACTTGGCCGTAGCCATTGATGCCTGCGTCACGGTAGCCGAAGCACTCGATGATGGTGACCCTCAGAAGATGGTGTACCTGAGCGTAGGGAAGCGTATTGCTGACCTCGTTCAGGGAACCATCGACGTCAATACACCGATCAAGGAACAGACTAAGAAGTCGAAGCTGGAGATTGTGAAATGATGAATCTGAGTTGGCAGGAAAGGGCCGCATGTAAGGAAGCAGACACTGAGCTGTTCTTCCCTTCAGATCGAGGTTCACGGAGTTATTACGACTATGAGCAGATTAACAATTACTGTAATCATTGCCCCGTGCAACAAGATTGCTTGGAGTACGCATTAAAGAACAACATTATGCACGGTATCTGGGGTGGAAAATCAAGGAAACAACGGCGAGCCATTACCAGAGAAGTGAGGATTAATTCATTGCGGTCAGCATAATTGCATAGTACCATCGTACTATGGCAACAGATTGGTTTTTAGCACGGTGCATTGGGCAGACGGAGCTGTTCTTCGACGAACGCCCGACCTTTGTATCCGTTGCTAAGGCCATCTGTAGTCTCTGCCCTATCAAGCCTGACTGCCTCGAATGGGCACTCGAACATGCCGAACCCTACGGAGTATGGGGTGGCCAGAGTTACGAAGAATTACGCATTACAGCGGTGTTGTTGGGATACAAGCCGCCTTCACGAACCGAGGAGATTAAACATGGCACAGAAAAAGGTTTCTACTGGCATCGACGCACCGGCACGCCCATCGACTACGACCAGAACGGCCAAGACATCTGCCAGTGCCAAACAGCAGCACGCCAAGCGGCTCGTGAACGAATGGCTAAATATCGCAAAAGGCTTCGATCCCGACGCCTACTTGAACGTGATATGTGACCTCTTTGATGTTCTCCCCTCGGAGATTGCCAGCGATAGTCGCTATCCCAGCCACACTAAGCCACGCCATCTCTGGTGGGCCTGTATCCGTCAGTATGGCAACTGGAGCTACCCAGTGATCGCTGACTACGTTGGCCGTGAGCACTCAAGTGTCATGCACGGTATCCGCAACGTTCCTCTTGACCTCATTGTAGCTGTCCACGAACTAGCTAACGAATAGGCCCTTGAAGGGAGCAGACTGTTATGGGAGTGACAGTAGCTCTTTCAGGATGACTAGTCCACCTTCAAGGGTTGTCGCAAGTATAACACAAGATTTTGTAGTTTGTTCGAACATTGAGTTGTAGTTTCGAGGGTATCCATTGGGGGGAGTGATGAGGGTATCCATCGGTATTAATCGGCGGCCAATAGGCGCGTGATCATTTCCGCAGGTCGGGCGGGCGATTTTGAGCGATCGGGAGCCGGTCGAGCTGGCGAAGCGGCTATGAAACTACGCTGAGAATAATCTTATAAAATTACCTAAATTGATTTGACAAGTAGAGTCCCATGCGCTTTAATTGGTGATGTTCGGTTGACTATCGGACATTAACTAACAACTATGGGAGATTAAATATGCCTTATGAATTGCACCTAAGCGGTCAGGATTTTAAAGACCTGGCCACCGTCGCGAGCTTTGCCGCGAAGGATAAGAACCGGCCACTATTTCAGGTAGTGAAGTTTGAGATCACCGCTAACAGTGTTCGAGCCATTGCCACTGATAGCTACAAACTGGCCACCATGACACGCGAAGCGGAGCTGGACATCACCGGCGATACTGAGCAGGTCGAGAACGTGAGTGTTCTAATTCCCGCCGAGCGGCTAACAACGTTTGCTAAGGGCCTTAAGGCTGCTCGCAGTCGTTCGTTGCCTGATGTTGTCGTGAAGTTCTACGATCCGGAGCGCGGCGGCGTACTGTTTGAGAGTGAAGGCTACGTAATGGGCGGCGATTTAGTCGAGGGTAAGTACCCTAAGGTGGACCAACTTATCCCTGAGCCTGAAGGCGTGAAGGATTGTAACCGCGTTGGTTTTAATGCGGCTCTGTTGGCTGATTTCGCGAAGCTGGCCCCCTTCAACTCTAAAGACCCTAAGGAAGCAACATTAATTATTACCGCACTAATCGACGACAAGCGCCCTATGAGGGTTGAGGACCAGTCAGGCCGCACCATTGCGTTACTTATGCCAGTAAGGGTTAACTAATGGCTAAGTTCATTGAAGTTATTGATAACGCGCCTAGAGGTTTTGAGGATATGGAAGAAGAAGCGCGCGCCTTTTGGGATAACGCGGCTAGCTACTTTGAGAGTGAAGAACCTGAGCAATTTTGGTCAGAGTTTGAGAACGCGTTCTCCGGTGTTTGGGATGATGAAGCTGATTTTGCGCATGAATTGGCAGATAGTTGCGGCCTAGTACCTGACGGTTACGCGGGGCGGTACTTTGACTATGAAGCTTTTGAGCGCGATCTCTTCCTAGGCGATTACTGGAGTGCAAGAATCAGTGGCGGCGTTGCCGTGTTTAGGGCCATCTAATGAACCGAGCTTGTAACTACGTGGCCGGGATTCTCTCGTTATGTCTGGCCTACGAGCTAGCGCAGGAGTTCGGAGCGCATGAGAAAGCTTGGGGCCTTTATTGCGAGCCCAAGATATGCGGCCCTGATGATCTGCCGTTCTGGGTGTTCGTTATCGCTTGGGCGGCACTGTATGCACTGTATGCGAAGTTGCGAGGGGATAACTACCAAGACTAAAGAAACTTTAATCAGGTAAGGAGCGCGGGCCATTGGTCCGCGTTTCTTGCTTTGTAAGGGTATTAGCTGGGTATCGGCACGATCGGGGCGGCCTACGTTGCGATATTGGGCACGTAATCGGGAGCGGTAAGGGCATTGGGTAGGCTATTTGCTAGGGCATGTTCTCGCGGAGAATATGCGGCGCATGGGTATTGGCAATGGGCATAGAAACGACTAAAGGCCCTAACCAGTTAAGGCTAGGGCCAATAGTCAGGGGTTTAGTTAGGCTAGCTTTAGGCCGTTCTCTTTCATGTAGGCGCGGTAAAGTTCGCGGCACTCTTTCAGGGAGTAGCCTTGGTAGCGTTGTGTCTCTAGCCAAGTGTCTAGGCCATCAGTTACGAAGGCACTTAAGGCGGTTGTCTCGTGGCCTTGGGTATAGGTAATAGACATTAGTTAATCTCCTTTGTCCCGAGTAGGTACATATTGTCCTTAACAGTGCCTACAATGTAGGACAGTTGCTCGGGAGATAGTTCCTCTTGTCCGCTTGTTTCGTAATTTACAAATGGTACTGTTTCTTCTTCTTCATCATCTTTGATAAGTACCAATGATTCTGAAGTAACACCTAGGCGTAGGCCGTTAGTGCCTTCTACGTAGGCGACCATGTAGAACCCGCCAGTCTGTTCAATTGTGCTTGTAATTCCTGCACTGGCTAATGCTTTGCAAATAGCTGTAATGCCTTGCTGTTCTGCGCTTAGGCTGCACTGTTCTTCGTAGTTCATTAGTTAATCGCCTTAATCGCGTAGGCCAGTGTTTCAATAGCGTACGAGAGTAAGTTGTCCTCGTAGTTGTCCTGAGCAATTGCCAGCTCTTCTGCCAAGTTCTTAAGGGCCTTTACTACGTTGTCACGGTTGATAGTCCATGGAGCAAAGTAGCCTGGCTCCTCTGTTTCTTCCGTGCAAAGTGTACGGCAGAATTCGCAGCGTAGCTCGCCATCTTCTGTTTCTGGTAGGTAAGCTTGTCCAGGCTTGCCGATAACCTCGGCGTTGCTCAGGTCCCCTGGTTTTAGGCAAAGGTAGCATACTACGCTAGTGTCCTCTAGCCAGTACGTTAATTTATTGAACTGGTAGTTCATGGTAATTCTCCCATTAGGTTAGGCCGGTAGTCATCCGGCGTTTAGTGATGCGTAGTAAGTGTACCAGGGAGAACTGTATTGTACAAGTTTCTTGGGTAGGTTTCTTAAGATCGTTTTAGCGTAATGATGAGAGAGACATCATCAAAGGTTTAGTCTTAGCCTATCGTCCCCCCAACCCACACACACACACCAAAGCGAACACTNGTTCGACGAACAACTGTTTGACGGGTAGTNTGCCCGCGCGCGGGTCATTTATAGTTAGTTTATCCACGTAACGGAGAACTGTCATTCCCACTTTTTTACCAATAAACACAAAGCTTTTGGCTGCATTAGGGAGAGAACGTGACCCTTTCTAATTGACCCTCACGGTGTTGATGTGCGACCTGTTTTGATCTGTCCAACACCCTCTCTTTTTTCTTTCAAAAATAAACTCAAAAGGTCTGTCAGGACATGGCAAAGAGAGAGGGGATTCGTTGGAGCTTCCGGACTCTTAGTCGACGTTGCTGCAGGCTGTCCTGATTGTAAGATGCGACAGATTAAAGCGACCCCCGCATTCAACCACTTCTTTTTGAGAAGGACAATCCACCCGTCATGAACACGAGGCACTCCCTGTACGTCTGCTCGACTTGAGATATTCACCCATGCGCATACCTTGTTGCCGCATAAGTGCGTGTTCGACCAGATACCGCTCTAACCGGCTAACTACGGCGAGTATCTACGATGAGGCTCACACTCCGCGGCGACTTTCACGCACGATCGCTCCCAGTGGCGATACCTAAGTGTACACCATCGGCAAGCTTTAGCCATAACCTTTCCTGAGAAAACTCTCAGGTTGCACAGGCGTGCAAGGTGTGGCAAAAATAGACCCGAAAAACTGACAGATTCGGGCCTGATTGCCTTACAGGTTCGGGTCTAGAAATGGACTAGTTTGAGGTCTAGAAATGGAAGAGTAGAGTTCGATATGTGTCGCAGTACAAAGACAAATGTTTGACACGGGCGGCATTATTGTGTAGTCTTAACTCGTGGGAAAATCCCACACCGACACTCGTAGTACTTATGGCCCAGTGCCCTCAGGTTCCCCCCGACCTGGGGGCATTGTGCTTTTTACAACAGAAACCCCGACCCAGTTGTCATCGGACCGGATCGGGGCTTCTTTGTTGAGCTGACGGGGAAAGGGACCGCCGTATTCAGTATAGCGTATACTTTAGGGTATGACGGTAATAGCGGCCATTAAGACTCCCACGGGCGTGGCCATCGGTGGTGACTCCGGTGCGTTTGAGGAAACTGGCTCGCTAAAGATGCACAGCTCGGACCCCAAGGTATTTCGATTCGGCCCCTGGCTTGTGGGTGGGGCTGGCTCCTTCAAGGTACTCAACCTCATCGCCAAAGCAACCTTGGGCGAACCCTACGCTCTAGCGGCGTACCTTCAAAAGGAAATGACGGGCGACCCTGGAGAGTGGTCCGTACTCTGCGTCTCCGGCCAGGGCGTCTATGAAATATCGTCGGACTACAGCGTGGTCGCATACCGTGAGCCATACGCCAGCGTGGGTATCTCCGCCGAGCTGGTCACCGGCTCCCTCGCCATCCTCTCTGCCCTCGAAGGCTGGACAGCAAAAGACATAATCACCAGCGCCATGCAGGTGGCAGTCAAACACTCCACAGGGTGCGAAGCACCTATCAAAATTTTTAACTATAATTTTTAAGGTGCACACACATGTATGGAAGTTAAACGTATCTACAAAGACGTGGGTGTATTGCGATTGTGGTATCAGGTTTCCGATTCCTCTGGAAGCCACTGCGTCGAGATACTACGGACCGATCCCAGAGAAGTACCAACAGAAGGAGAATGATGCCCCTCAAGAAAGGGAAATCCAGCAAGGTTATTTCATCTAACATCAAGACTGAAATGGCCGCAGGGAAACCGCAGAAGCAAGCTGTAGCCATTGCGCTGAACACCGCTGGAAAAACCAAGAAGAAGAAGTGAGTCGTTCAAGGTTCATCGACGTCGACACCAAAGAAGATGTCTACCTCTACGATAGGTACACTCGTGTCCACTACTGCCTTTTCTGCCGAGAACACAATAAGCAGGCCGAACTGTACAACTTGTCGGAAATGATTGACCACAAGTTCAAGGTGCACTGCAAGGCGTTTGTCGATGACATGGGCCGTTTGGTGCGCTACGAAACTCGGCAGGGCCACGAAATCTTTGATAGGCTGGCTCGCATATGAGCGAGTTTGAAGAAATCATCAACGAGATACTGGACTTACACAAGCGTAAGTCTTCCGACTACGGACGGACTCACGATCCGTTTGCCAACGTCAGGGCTTCAGAGGACTTTGGGATTCCAGGCTGGGTGGGGTGCGCCGTTCGCATGAACGACAAGATGCGTCGACTCCAAGCTGCCGCCCAGGGGAGCACGATGCAGAACGAGTCCATAGAAGATTCGTTCTACGACCTTGCTGTATACTCTGTGATAGGTTTAGTTCTGTATCGACAATCAAAGGAAAAGAATGAAGATTAAAGCAAACGACATCGCTACCCACATCACCGCATTGGCAATCACTGCTACTACGGTTCTTGCCCTTATCCACCCTGGATTCAAGGTTCCATCAGTAGCTGAAGGTCTTGTCGCTTCGGTTGGTATCATTGTGACTGGTGCTCTTGAGGCATACCACCTTCTTACCAAGCGTCAGTTTCAGGCTGCTATCGCCAGCATCGCCGTTACTACCAAGAAGGTAGAAACAAACGTTCAGGCTTCGGCAACCCCAAGTGCCCCCACAGCCTAACGATCAAAGCATCTCAAACTCACTCAAAGAGTGGATTGAAATCAACATTAGCCAGTTTTTTGCTGGCCTGGACCTGCCCCACGAAGAAGCGTGGGGTATACCAGTTGTTGAGGATTATGTACTGGTAGTTGCCGTAAAGGACTACAAGGACGGTGGCGTAGGAGTATTTACGCTCTCCGAGGCTTCAGCCGCACCATACCGTATCCGTGGCTTACTCGAAACCGCTATAGAAGATTAAATGGCCGTTAGTGCAGTTCAACGAAAGAAATACGTAGAGGCACGTTCAGCAGGCTTATCCATTGCTGAAGCGTCACGAAAGGCTCGGTTCTCCGAATCCACCGGACACCGTGTAGAGAAGGCCCTACAGAACTTACGAGTCAGCGATGACGTGGATTCTTCTGCTCGCAACTATCGTGAGCTGAAGAAGGAAGCCAAGCTCGAAGGGCCTAAGTCTAGGGAAAGTCTAAGCCCAGAAGCCAAACGAGCACTAGAGGACTTCGGTTATTTCCGTGAACGCTACTTTGGCCGCATCTCAACCCCTTGGCAGGAAGAAGCAGGCAAGGCTCTCGTAGCCCTGCTGGAGTCTGAGGAAAAGGAATACGTGGTCATGAACATGCCACCAGGTTCCGGTAAGACGACTCTGCTTCACGACATCACCTGCTGGATTATCTGCCGTAACCGTTCCATTCGTTTGCTGACCGGCAGTGCAACCATGAGCCTCGCCAAGCGTAACCTCATGCGTGTACGCCGTTCCTTGGAGCGTGTTATCCCTGAACTGGCCGATGACGCCCTGAAAGCCCGTGGACTTGCCGTTGACGCCGAATCTACGATGGCCCTGGACTTTGGTCGTTTCAAGCCACTCGACAAGGAAATGTGGACGAACGAAGCGTTCATCGTTATGCAACCGGAAGATTCCGGTGCTATTAGCGAAAAGGAGCCGACCCTCAGTGCTTACGGTATGGACTCAGGATTTATCGGTGGCCGTTTTGACGGTTGTTTTTGGGACGACCTTGTGGACCCTCGCAAGACACGATCCGCCGACCAGCGTGAAGCGATGGAAGATTGGTATCAGGATGTGGCGGAGTCTCGACTCGAACCCGCTGGTATGCTGGCTCTCATTGGTCAGCGCCTTGCTGCTGACGACTTGTATCGATTCGCTCTGGACATGGAGCAACCACTAGACGACGAGGAAGAACTGCTCGACTCAGGGCTATCTGAGGACGAAGTAGCCAAGTTGCGCTCCGATAAAAAGTACAAACACCTGCTGTACAAAGCCCACTACATTGACAAATGCTCGCCTGAACATCACAAACGCACGTCGCCAGCTTACCCTGTTGGGTGTCTGCTGGACCCTCGACGCCTCTCGTGGCGTGATATCTCCAACCTCATGTCGAACCGAGGTGAACGGTTTGCGGTCGTGTACCAGCAAGAGGACTTGGACCCCAGTGAAGTGCTCGTGCGAAACGAGTGGGTCTACGGAACCGGCGACACCCCTGGGTGCATTGACCGTGACCGTGACATCTGGGAAATCCCACCTGGGCTAAACCCCAATGATTGCTTGATGGTGGCCACAGCTGACCCCTCGCCTACGAACTTCTGGGCAATTCAGTGCTGGCTCTACCACCCAGAATCCCAGCAACGCTTCCTCATTGACCTCATCCGAGCCAAGATGGAAGCCTCTAAGTTCTTGGATTACAACATCAATGACGGTAGATATACCGGCGTTATGGAAGATTGGCAGAACTTGTCGGAGTCAGTTGGCTTCCCGATTCAGTACTGGATTGTTGAGTCAAACGCCGCCCAGCGGTTCATGTTGCAGTACGATTACGTGAAACAGTGGCGTCAGACCCGTGGTGTGGAAATCGTGCCACACAACACAAATGCCATCAATAAGTCCGACGAAGCCCTGGGTGTGACGGTGTTACAGCCCCACTACCGCTTCGGTCGTGTACGATTGATGGGTAAGGGTGAAGGAAAAGTTCGCTCTATGAAACTTATCGATGAGGTTACGAAGTACCCTAATGGAACACGCACAGACGACTGTGTGATGGCCCAATGGTTTCTAGAGTGGAACATTCCTAACCTTTATTTACCAAAGGTAGTTCAAGCCCCAGCATGGCGACCATCATGGGTCAAGTCATCCGTTCCCAAGACATTGAGGTTTTAAGTGGCTCTCCCGTCAGATCAAGAAAAGGCCGCGGCCCAGATTGTCACCCTATACCAGGAGCGACGCCGTGACCGTGGTGGACTCTTTGGAAAGATGGAAGAAATCCGTCGCCACTATAACGGTGACATCATCGTTCCACTCCCAGAACTTGACGACATGGAGAAGCCAGCAATCCCTAACTTGATTGCGCAGGGCATTGACCAGTTCGCTATGCGTGTGGCGTCCGTTATGCCGGACATCGCCTACTTGCCAGTACGCCCAGGTATCCAGGTATCTGAAAACCGTGCTCGTGACCGTCGCCTCGCCAACCTTGGTTGGTGGGATATGAACAAGATGGGAACCAAGCTCCGTCGCCGTGCTCGCCACCTGACCGCCTACGGTATGTCTGCCGTGACTCTTTCGCCAGTCTCTATCTACGGAGACGACAAGCGCAACATGCCCCACTGGAGAGTCCGTAACCCACTCTCAACCTTCCCAGCCCCGATGCTCGACCCAGACTCAATGGAGCCATCGGACTGTATCTTCGTTGACCGCCGACCACTCGGTTGGCTCCGACAGAACTACCCAGCCCAGATGCAGGTACTGTACCGTGGCAACAAGGGCGACTCGGACATGTTTGAAGTCCTGGAGTACATGGACGCCGAGGAGACTGTCTTGGTGGCCGTTGGCGCTGAGAAGCCCAAGGCCGACGCCTACACCGTTGAAACCGGAAAAGGTATCGCCAGCCACGTCATCCTTGAACGAATCCCTAACCGTGCCGAGGTAAGCCCAGTCGTTATCGCTGGACGCATTACGCTTGACCGTTTGCAGGGCCAGTTCGACCAGATGCTCGGAACGTATCAGCGTATGGCAAAGCTGGACGCACTAGACTTGATTGCACGTTTCCGCAACGTATTCCCCGACGAATGGATTGTCGGGAATGGGGCCGCCACTCCCCGTATTGTCTCTGAAGCAAGTGGTAAGGAAGGCATACGTGGACTCATCCACAATGGACAAATCGAAGTTACCCATCTCCAGCCTGGATCGACAACTGACGATGCTCTCGATCGCATGGAACGAGCACAACGCCTCACAGCAGGTATCCCTGCCGAGTTCGGGGGAGAGTCTCCAACTAACGTTAGGACGGCTCGCCGCGGAGAAATGGTCATGTCCAACACGGTTGACATGCCGATTCAGGAATACCAGGAAATCTTTGCTAACTCGCTTGAAGCAGAAAACCGTCGAGCGGTAAAGATTATGAAGGCATACTATGGCAACAAGCCGAGTATGTTCTTCATGGGAACTGACGGTAAGGTAATCAACAATGACTACACCCCCAACGAGACGTTCGAGACTGACCTTTCTTATGTCAAATACTCAATGCCTGGATCAGATGTTAATGGCATGGTTATCGCAATCGGTCAACGTGTCGGTACTGGCATTATGTCAACTCAGACCGCACGTGAAATGGACCCAGCGATTGAGGACCCGATTCGTGAGCGTGACCAAGTAGAGATTGAATCTCTGCGCCGTGCCATGCTTGCTGGTCTTGAACAGCAGGCTTCACAAGGCCAGCTCGACCCCAGCATCATCGCTGAAATTGCTACCGCCAAGGCTGAACGTCACGTCACTTTGGAGCAGGCACTCATCAAGGTGCACAAGGAACAGCAGGAGAAGCAGGCCGCTCTCGCTAACCAGCAACAGCAGATGGCACAGCAGGGTGGCCCACAGGAAGCCACACCGGACATGCAACACGGTATCGGTGGAGCAGCAGCCATGCAGGGCATCGGTGCACCTATCCCAGCACCTCAGCAAGGCCCAGCCAACNTGAGCCAGATGCTCGCCAACCTTCGTCGTCCAGCCGGACAGTCACCAGCAGAATCAGCACTCGCACCACAAGGACAATAATCTATGCCACGCACAGGTAGGGGTGGTGCTCGCCAGGGCACAATCGGACAGGCATACAGTAATCGCACAGACCTCAATGCGTCGATGCCAGTTGCCACGCAGACAGGCCAGGACTACGGACAAGCAGCAGCACAACAGGCCGCTCAGCGTTCTATCCCAGTAGCCGCACAGCCAGTCCAGGGCGTACAGTCAAACCCAATCACTCAGGGCGTAAACCAGCAGGCTCCACAGCCACAGACGATTACCGGCCAGATGCCACAGCAACAGGTTTACCCAGGTGAGCTGAAGTTCGACCACCCGACTGACGCACCAGAGGAGCCAATCACAGCCGGACTACCAATGGGCGATGGCGCTGGTCCAGAAGCACTCCACACATTCGCTCCGCAAATTACCAAAACGCTCACACAGATGGCGTCTGCGCCAGGAGCCTCAGCAACAGTTATGGACTTGGCACGAGCAGCTAGAAACATTGGTCTGTAATGCCATCAGTTAACGGCGCAGATATTGGTGGACAGCCCGCTGGCGGTGGCGTAGTAGCCGAACAGAAGCAAAACAATCCGCAGTACTGGATGGACAACCTTCTCTCGTCCAACCCCGCGCTCAAGGCCGACCCAATGCTGGTCACGTCTTTGTACAATCAGTTCAAGGATTCTTCCGATCCTCAACAACTGGCTCACTCAACTTTCATGTCGAGATTGCTTGACAAGTCGGTTGACCAAGTTGGACTGACGAATCTGTACCCAACGTTCCAGGGTGAACCAATGGTTGCACCTAAAGTTCGCCAGCCGGACAAGTGGTGGCAGGCAGCAAACACGACAGACAATCTGTTCTCCAAGGCATTTGGAATGATTGGCAATGCTGTTGGATATCTTCCTGGCAAAGCAATCGGCTACCTCACCCAGGACAAGGGCATTGGCAACGCAACGCAGTCTGCTCTTAGCAACCTGATTACAGGTATCCCTAACTTGGCAGTTCAAGGCATTACCAAGGGCGCTGTTGACTTAGGACGACTTGCTACTGGGAACATTGGTGACCTGACCGCAGGACAAGGGTTGCCACAATGGAGCATCAAAGACCCGCTGTACTTGGGTCAGGCTGTAAAAGAGGCATTGCAGGTAGGCCAAAACCTGCCTTGGATGGCCGACACCTATATGACCAACCTGAAGTCTCAGATGAACCAAAAGGGAACTGCTCAAGCAATCTCTGACCAATGGGGGAACTTGGTTTCTGGCATGGTCCTTAGTGGCGGCATTGGTGGAGCAGCAGAGGCCGCTGAAGGCACTACAGTTCTTGACGCCGCCGAACAAGCCGCAGAAACAGCCAACGCCCAGGACGCCCAGGTAATCAAGAACCTGACTGAGAAGATGAAATCTGAGCCTCTCACAGCAGAAGAACAGGCTGCGCTGGAGAAAGCCAAGCAAGACCTCGTTAGTCGTGACTCCAACGCATTGTACAAGATGTCGTACCAAGATGCTCTCGACGAGTACAAAGGCAAGTTCCCTACTTCCTACTTGTCACTTCAGCAAGAACTTGAGAGTGGCGCTATAACTCAGAAAGAGTTTGACCAGGCCATTGCCAAGGATATCTCTGAGGAATCCGCCCCAGCTTTCAACAACGCCTCTGAAGCACTCAACGGTGAGACACCAATTGAGCAGGCCGCTCAGGACGAAATCCAAAAGGCCAAACTCGCCACCTCAGACAAAGTATGGCAAAAGGTGGTTGAAGGTATTACATACCCAGTGGCGCTTCCACTCAAGGGCATTGGGATGCTGGCCAAAGCAATCGGCAGTCGCTCGGCAAACATTACGTACTTGCTTGGAGCATTGCAGGCGCAAGAGGACCCACAGGACGCTTACACCTGGCAGTTAGCTCAGCAGGGCAAGGTTCTCAACGAGGACGGTTCAACCCAAGACCTTGGTATTGAAATCGCTAACTCGCTGGGCATTGACGGTATGTGGGGAACTTCAGTCCGTGACCTTGTTGACGTGGGCTTGAAGTGGGTAGTTGATGACCCCATCGCCTCGTTCTCTCTCATCGCTAAGGAATCTCGTAGTGCCTACGGCATGACGGGTGTTCTGGGCAAGTGGTTCAATGGAACTGGCATTAAGGAAGTTGGCGACGTCGATCGTGCGTATCGTCAGTACTCCAGTGTTCGCCGTGCTATTGACTGGATGGCTTCACACAGCGCCTCTGAAATCAGTGGACGATTCTCTGCCCTCAACCTAAGCAGTCGTATGCTCAACCGTCTGGGTGAGGCGAAGAGTGCCGCTCAGGTCATGAACATTCTCGAAGAAGCATCGCAGTCGATGATGATGGCTGACCGTATCACCAGCATGCCGACTATGGGTTGGTACACCTACGTTAAGGCTGGCCTTCGTGGTGAAACTGCCGACAAGTTCGCTACCCTTGCTGACGCCCTGGCATCGCCAACCTTGCCCACCAAGGACATCATTGAGGCGCTAGAAAAGGAAACTGGCGCAGACATTACTCCTCACGATGTTGGTTACGCAGCAGGTGGTGTAGGAGAAAAGGCCCAAATCCTTTACAGCCAGCGACTCCGCCGTTTATTCTCATCGAAGCAAATGATTATTGAGGGTGGTCGAATCACCGACCGCAAGTTGATAGTCGGTTCGGCCCGAAGCGTTAACGGAATCATGCAGTTCCTTCGCAACAGTTTTATGTCGGACGACTTCGTTCGCATGATAGGTGACCAACTTATCCGCCACTCAGACAACCCTGAGAAGTGGAACAACATCTACAACAACTCAATGCGCATTGCGCTGTACCGTCGCATGCTCGCTTCAACTGCTCACTCCGACTTTGGTTTGTTTATTGACAAGATGAGTTCGGAGATAGACAGCCACATCTATGCTCAGTCCGGCGTTGACGGTGGAAGCATGGCTATGAATCAGGCAATGGTCGCTGACAACAATGACCTTGCTGACCGCGTGATGGATGAAGATGGCAAGATGACTGTTGCCGCCGTTGGAGACACCCAGCTCGGTGAGCGCATGCTCCCCACTGAGCGTCAGTTCCGCCAACTAGGACGCTTCTTTGGCAAGGTCGCTATGAACACGAACCGCACAGGTGGCGACGTATTCCTTCGTAGCACTGACAAGACCTTTGAAGTAGTGCGCCAACTGGCTGAAACTGCTCGCGTTCAAACTGAGAAGTTTCTCAGTAACTTTAAGTACGAAGATCGTGCCCAAGACTTCGCACCAACTCTTGATGGCGAAGATTCAGGTTTCAAGGGCTACATAGCCAAGGCTCAGGAAATCACCGAGAAGGCCAAGCAGATGCTTGAGGGCGACGAACTCAAGGGCCTGACTGACGCTGAACGCTATGCGTCAGTTGTCAAGTACCTGGATGGCGAACTCGACCACGCTCGTGACCTGTACACCTCGGCTTCCAAGAGGTACGAGCAAATCATCATGACACGCCCAGGGCAGGCCGCCGTTGAACGTGCCTTTGGTACTGGCGTCGACGTTCCTGAGATGCTGAAGCACATGTACGGTGAGCTGACCGCGGTGCAGGACATGGGCGCTGAGATGAAGGCCGCTATTAGTTCATCGTTCCTCAGCAGCGAGAATGTTGAGAAGCAGGCTAACTATCTTTCCTCTACGCTCAGCACAGCCGAAGCCGGAGAGAAGTACAAGCAACTGTTCAAAGAACAGTATGACTATGCCTACAACCGTCAGGTTGGTGAGCGCATTGGTATTGGCAAACTTACCGTCGCCAACTTGTACAAGAAGATTAGTTCGGGCGATTTTCAGATTAAGTCTTTGGGCGATCGTGGATTCCGTAGCACCTTTGACCCAATCGTTGACCTCATGCAGGGCTACCTGAACGGTTGGTTCAAGTTGTTGACCTTGGCTACACCAGCCTGGGCCGAGCGTGTTGTTATCTCTGAAGCAATGCTGAACGCACTTCGTATAGGTGGGCATGACTTCACCGAATCAAAGTTGGTGCAGTCGCTTGTCAAGAACCAGCAGTACTTGGGTAAGGTCGCTACTGGCGAGTTGGAGCGTAAGGCTTTCCGTGCTGCTATTAGTAACACAATCATCGGTATCGACAAGGCTCTGACCAGGACTCTGAAGGGCAAGGAGTTTGACGACTTCTTCCAGTTCGTCACCAACCTCTACGCCGAGACAGATGGACACATGCTGGGTGGCGTTCACGCTCAGGGCGATTTAATGTCTGAGGACGGTTTCCAGTCAGCGGTTTCCAACAAGATAGTCGGAATCAAGAACGGCAAACTTAAGACATCAAACAAGATGCTGGGCGAGGGATTCATTCGCCGTAACTCCAGCGACTCTGACGCAGGTGCGGCACTCTACGAATCAATTACTCGTGCCAGCCGAGACACTGTTTTCTCCGAAGTCGCTCGCTTTGAACTTGCCAAGATTGAAGAAGAAGGCCAGAAGATATTTGACAGCAATTCTTCGTTCTACACCGAACTTGCTCAGAAGGACGCCTACGAAACTCTGACCAAGAACGAAGTTGATATAAACGAAAAGACGATGAAGGTTCAGCTCAAGAAGTCTATTCAGAAGCAGATTAGAACTCTCGGTGGCCAGTCGTTCTCCAACTCCGTCGATCTTATTAAGTTGCGCTCAGCAGCAGACCGCCACATGGAACAGTTCATCAGTGGACAGCCTGAGGAGTTTCGCATGAACTTCCAGCGCAATACAAAAGTTTCGGCTAAGTACCCAGACTTGACACCACACCAGGGCTGGGCACGCACAGCGGTTGACCACATTCATGGACTCTCCACCAACGTCAACTCTCGTGATGTTGAGTCAGCTATCTTCCCAGAGATTCTGCACCAGATTGCCAACAAGGATTACCAGACGCAGGAAGAACTGGCCACATGGCTCAGGGATTCTTACCAGAAGGGCGAGCCAGTACCGTCAGCCTTCCCAGCCCACGAGTACATCCCAATGCTTTCGTCGGGCCACTTCAACCCTCTCCGCAAGTTCTCTGACTACTTACACCACGGGCCTCTTGGCAGGATTGTGAACACGGGTAGCCGTGACCCCATCTTCGTGTGGGAAACATGGCAACAGTACAAGAAGTGGATTCCGCTCATTGAGAATGGAACCATTGACATGGGCGAAGCGATGAGCAAGGCCCAGTCGGACGCTCTCATCAACATGAGCAAGTTTGTCCACAACCCAATGGACAAGACCATCTGGGAAGAAAACATGCGTGTTATCGCACCGTACTACTTCGCCAAGAACCAGGCCATGCGTCGTGCTCTCCGTGTCGCTGGTGACAACTTCGCCGCCTTTGAGAAGTACATGAAGATTAACCTGGCCGTGACGGACTACGTTGCCTTGGCGTACAACCAGAGTGGTATCGGTTCGTTCACATTCCCTGGCTCACAGTTGGTCATGGGATTGTCCAACGGTATCGTCAACGGGCTGTTGGCGGCACAGGGCCTGCCTACCTACGGTGGTCTTAAGGGCATGGGCATTGAGGCTTCACCCGCTTCACCGGACAGCATCATCATCACCGGCCAAATGCCTGGACTTGCTGGGTTCGCAGAGAACCTTGTCAGCATGCCATTCGGCCCTATCGTCACGATTCCCGCCAAACTTGTCTACTCGCAGATGCAGTACCGTGTTCCATTTATTGCCAGCGTTATTAAGTGGGCACTCGGCCCAGCGTCGATGAACTCAAGTATCTGGAGTGACCTGTTCCCGAACAGCACCGCTCAGAACATTTACAAGGGCGTCTACGGTTACTTCAACCAGAACGAAGTCGGCTCGTACTTGTCTAGCGAAATCCACGTTGTCGGCAACCAGGCCACTGACTTCTGGACAGGTCTACGACTCCAGGCCGCAGCAATGCTGGAGAAGAAGGGCGCTATCAACGCCCAAAACATCCGTTCAGGAGCCGCCCAGGAACTCATCAGTTACTACGCTGGACGTAAGTTCGACCAGTTCATGAAGAACCCCATTAACAGGGCTGACTTCCAGGACGACGCCAACTGGCACACAGCCGCTCTTTACGCTGCCAAGACGCTAGTTTCCACAGGCACTCCGCTCTCAGCAGTTATCTCCAGCGACACGCAAGTGCAGACTCAGCTCAACAAGATTGCCCTGGAAAAGGACGCACAGGGAGACTACAGGTTCCCGACCTACACGCTCCAGGTTGCTGAACTTCTCCGTCGCTTCCCGAATGAACTGTTTGGAACAATGGCCCACACCGAAAGTCCGTTCTCTACTTGGAACGAGAACTACGGATCGGTCGCCTACGTCAACGCCCACGAAAAATTGGTGAAGGCATACCCTTACATCACTGCCTTCCTCGGCTCACAGGTTGGCAAGGGTTCACAGTACGACCCAGTGGCTTCCCAAATCTTTGAGGGTCTTGGCCTTCGAGCTAAGGAAACTCCGTCCGAGTTTATTAACAACATGCGCATTACGCACGGTAACTACCAGTTCTACAACGTCATGCTTCCTGAGTACCAGTCGCTCTACCCAGGCACATACTCCGATGGACTTAGTTCAGAGGGCTACTACGCATGGCAAACCGCAGGTAAGTATTACGCCGAGAACACCAACTCAGCATGGGGTAACTACCATTACGGTGGCCAAGCCAAGCAGACCGCAGTTGACACATATCAGGACTTGCAGAGTTTCATGAAAGACTCAAACGCAGTTGCCACGCTCACCCCTGAGCAAAAGCAATATCTTCCACTGCTCATTGATGCTCGAAAGTCATGGGAGAAGCAGTACCTTGCCGCCGCTGGTGAGAAGTCCGAACAGACTGCGCTGGAAAGCCAATGGTACAATGAATGTACTACGGCTTCCACGACCCCTGGCTGGAGTCAGTTCGCCTCAATTATCACTGGCGTGTTCCAGAAACTACCACCACCACAAGGATAAAAAATGGCCGACAAACCACTAGCAGAAGAAACTCAAGCTCAAGAGCCGAAACTGATGACGCAGGCTGACATGAAGCAACTCGCTCATGACTACGCCGTGCCGATGTCGGACGGTACTTTGAAGGAACTCGCTCAGGACATGACCCCTGAAAAGGGCAAGGCGTTCGAGGACTACGTAAAGACCACGGCATCAGGACTCTACCCATCCTTGGCTCCCCAGATTCAGGCCGGTATCAAGACCGCCTACCTACTCGACCCTTACCGCCAGGTAGCCAAGCAGATGCTGGGTGAGCAGTTTGAGCCTAACTTCATGACCGATCCCAAGTCGTCAGCCGCTCTCAACGGTGGCCGTGACCCTAAGACCGGACGCCCAGTTCCCATGAGTCTGGACGAATGGAAAGGCCATATCCAGTCTCACCCTGGCTTTGGTTGGGATAAGACTCCAGCCGCCCAGGAAAAGGTGGCGTCCATTATCCAAGGGCTTCAGCAGGAAATGGCCGGTGGCCAGCAGGCACAGATGGCTAACCCATCACAGCAACCAGTTCCATCCCCAGCCGAAGGTCGCATGAGCGCAGCAGCACCTATGCCAGGAAGTGAGCAGTAATGAAGCGAGCAAAACAGAAAACTACAACGACCACTATCTTCAATCCCTTTGGTTCTGGCGGTGGCGCTGATGGCGCAACAGCGATTAAGTACCCACCAGCAAGCGTTATTGCAAAGGCTCTCATCAGCTCCAACGCTAATGCCTCTACCG
>TBL_comb47_HYPODRAFT_10001368_pt1 | contig 31798 bp, 27 predicted proteins | sample TroBogypolimnion_40_FD_10682 | JGI IMG/M metagenome (IMG submission 10682) | reverse complement strand
TTTGATTGTAAAAGTACGAAAATATCAGGCTTTTTTCCGTACTTCCCGCTTTATCCTTGCCAGGTGACCTCTTCCCAATGCCTTAACTTCACATCCAAGGGTAAAATATTTCCTGATCTGATCATCGGTGAGAATACCAAAGGCATCAATCACGGCAATTGGCCCACCGGCCCATTTTACAATGTCTTCAGGCTTTAGTTTCAGGTAAGGAGAATGAGGAACTGCAAGGATGAGGACTTCCACACCCTGGATTGCTTTCTTCAGGTCTTTTTGAACGACAATGTCTGTGAGGTGGCTTTGGTTCCGGAAGAACTGGCTCCAGGAATGTCCAGGAGAGGGATATTCATCCTGGTTTTCGAGTTCATACCAATGCTCGACATACGGATCATGAACCCTGATCTCGGCTCCCATCTCGGCCAGTTTCCTGACGACCATCTCGCTTCCGCTGTATCTTGTATCACCTACATCCTGCCGGTAACTGGCCCCGCAGAGCAGCACGGTTGCACCCGCAATGTAGCGGTCCATGTTCCTTAAAGCGTCCCTGGTAAGTTCTGCCACATGCAATGATCGTGTATCATTAATATCAATGGCAGCAGGCGTAATCTTGAAGATCTTATCGCCATCTTCAAATCCTAGGATGTGTTTATAGGCCCAATAGCCCAGTCCACCGTCTTTCGGCAGACAATATCCACCAATTCCCGGGCCCGGGAAAATTATATTGCTATGGGTCGGCCGCATCTTTATCGCGTTGATGACCTTGATAAGATCCACGCCGTTACGCTCAGCAAAGAGGCTCCATTCATTCAGGAAAGCAAGCGAGGCGGCGCGATAGGAGTTCTCAATGATCTTGGTGGTTTCCGATTCAATCGGACGGTCCATGACTGTCAAAGGAAAATCTTTTGTGTTCAGGACTTCGTGCAGGAATTTTTCAACACGCTTCCTGGCAACGGCTTCGCAACCTGAGCATACCCGCCAGAAATCGCGGATGCTGGCAACATATTCTTTTCCCGGCATAACACGTTCAAAGCTATGTGCCAGCAGCGGTGTCTGTTTGATCTTCCTTTTTGAAAATGCTTTTTTCAGGATGGGCCAGGCAACAAATTCTGTTGTTCCCGGGGCGACGGTGGTTTCAATGAGCACCAGGCAGGAAGGAGTGATTTTCTCACCAATGGTACGGATTGTGTCCTCCAGTGCTGCCATGTCGGCAGATCCTGATTTCATATTGCCCAGTTCTTTCTTGGAAAAATCGCATTGTACATCGACGACCACGCAGTCTGCAAACTGGAGGCAATCGGTATGGTGCGTGGCAACAAGTGTTTTTGATTTTTTTACGCAGCTTTCTATCAGGACATCAACTTCCGGATCTTCCGCTTTTACAGGAGATTCACCTCGGTTAACCAGCGGTATTTTCCAGTAGCTCCTCGTACTCGGACGCTGGCAGCCGATGACGAATTTGGAATGTTTTCCTTTGTTATCGCGGGTGTCCGCAACGATAGCAGCCATCACAGCACCCACAAATCCAACGCCCATGACAACAACAATTTCTTTCTTTTCTTTCCTTGCTTTCGTCACCAATGTTTCTAACCGTTTAAATTCAGCAGCATCGTCTTTTGATGTGGGTAATGCGAATTTTTCGCCTGACGGACTGACAGAGTACCGTATTTCTTCTGATTTTGCCATAGGGGTTGGGTTTTATTAGAATTAAACTTTTTGTTACTGTTGCCTTTTTGATTTAAAAACAAGGATTAACGACTTTGAATTTGTGATTACCGCAGCTGAGCATTTAGCTTCTCTTTGAAATTTTCGATCAGCCGGTTCATTACTTTATCAATATCTTTATCGGTAAGAGTCTTGTTGTTATCCTGGAGAATGAAATACATCGCATACGATTTTTTTTCCCGGCCTATTGCTTCTCCTTCGAAAACATCAAACAAACCGACCTTCTTCAACAGGTTCTTCTCGGTCTGGAAAGCAAGTCTTTCCACTTCTGCAAAAGTAACGGACTGATCAAGCAGCAAAGCCAGGTCTCGCCTGACTTCCGGGAATTTTGGNAATTCCCTGGTTTCAATATTCCTGCTTGTTATCTGGCCGATCAGCATATTCCAGTCAAACTCGGCATACAGGACATCCTGGTGGCAGTCGAATTGACGCAGCAAATTATTCGACAGGAATCCGAATTTTACGATCACTGATCGTTTTATACTGCAGGCGATTCCTTCCCGGATTTCCTCTGAAGAAAAATCAGCAGCATCCATCGACGAAACATCCATCCCGATCCTGCCCAAAACCTGGTTTACAAAGCTTTTCAACTCAAAGAAATCAATTTTTGAATCATTGGTATTCCATGATTCCCTGTTTTTCCTTCCGGTCAGAAACAGTGACAGGTACTTCTTTTCTTCGTACTTCTCAAGTGCATTACCAGGGATTCCTGAACCGGGAGCAGCTTCGTGTTTCCTGTAACAATTACCAAACTCAAAAAGACGCACATCCGGAATCTTACGATTCTGGTTATAATTGATCGTCTCCAGTCCTCCGTACAATAATGTCTGTCTCATCACATCGAGATCGCGCGATAACGGATTCAGCATCCTGACGCAATTTCCGATAGGATAAATTGGATTTTCAGCATAGTATGCAGATCGTGTGAGTGAGTTGTTCATGATCTCATTGAATCCATTGTTGCAGAGGAAATCTGCCAGAAGGTTCTGAATTTTTTCCGGATCCGGATTCGGGGCAATGGTAAGCGTTCCCCTGATGTTGTCGCCGGTTTCAATGTTGTTGTATCCATAGATGCGAAGGATCTCCTCGATCACATCAGCCTCTCTTAATACATCAACCTTGAAGGAAGGAATCTCGAGTGATAACTCTGTATCAGTTTCTGCCAGGATATGAATCCCAATAAGGTGAAGAATTTGTTTAACAAGCTCCCGGTCAATCCTCTTTCCAACGAGCCTGTCGAGGTGCGAGTAGGAAAGTGTAACCAATGGCCTGGGCCTTTTTTGTGGATACACGTCAACCATTTCCGAGGCAATGGTTCCGCCGGCAATCTCGCAGATCAGCAATGCTGCACGCTGCAGCGCATAAACAGTAATTTCGATATCCGCTCCACGTTCAAAACGGAATGATGCATCTGTTTGTAAACCGTGATACCTGGCTGTTTTACGTATGGTCCTCGGGTCAAAATATGCGCTTTCGAGGAAAACATTCTTTGTCTCTTCTGTCACGCCCGAACGTATTCCTCCGAATACACCGGCAATACACATGGGCTCCTGCATGTTGCAGATCATCAGGTCCTGGGATGTCAGCTCACGTTCTGTGCCATCAAGAGTGACAAACCTGGTTCCCTGGGTGAGTTTTTTGATTGCTACTTTTCCGCCGGTGATCTGATCGGCATCAAAGGCATGTAGCGGCTGACCGAGTTCGTGCAGGATGAAGTTGGTACAGTCGACAATGTTATTGATGGGACGCAGCCCGATGGCATTGAGCCGGTTTTTCAACCAGTCAGGGGATTCCCTGACAGTGATCCCGGTTATGGTCAGCCCGGAATACCTTGGACAAGCCTGGATATCTTCGATGGATATTTCAATTTTACGGGTTGTCTGTCCAACAGAGAATTTGCTGACATCCGGCAATTGAAGCCGGCTTTGCAGATGAGTTGTTTCTTTGCTGGTGGCCAAAACCGCAGCCAGATCTCTTGCCACACCTATGTGTGATGCAGCATCAGCACGGTTTGGGGTCAGTCCTATTTCAAACACCTGATCGTCTTCGATATGAAAATATTCTTTTGCAGGAGTCCCCGGAACAGCATTTGCATCCAGAATCATGATGCCCGCATGCGATGAGCCCAGGCCAAGTTCATCCTCTGCACAGATCATCCCTTCGGAGACTTCCCCGCGGATCTTTGTTTTTTGAAGTTTGATCTCGGTATCTCCATTGTACAATGTCGTTCCTACAACTGCAACAGCGACTTTTTGTCCTGCTGCAACATTCTGTGCCCCGCAAACGATCCTGAGCAATTCCACTTTCCCGACGTCCACGGTAGTCAGTGAAAGATGATCCGAATTTGGATGTTTCTCACAAGTCCTGACCTCACCAATAACCACACCTTCCAATCCGCCTTTCACCGACTGGAATAATGTTGTTCCTTCAACTTCCAGTCCGCAATCAGTGAGCAGTTGTGCAACTTTTGCAGGTGCCGGAACAGGATCAATATATTGTTTTAACCAATTATAGGAAATCTTCATCTTAATTGTCGCGTTAACAGGGCAAAAGTATTGAGAATTTCATTAATTCAACTGATTAATCCCCAATTTTCCTTATACCTTCCGAGGAGGTTAAGGTAATGAACCAACGGTGCATTTTCCTTCCTAACCAGCTCCGGGTCTTCCTGGATAATATCGGCAGCAATGTTCCTGGCCAGTTTCAATGTTTTTTCATCTCTCACAATGTCGGCAATTTTCAGGTTGAGGATCCCGGATTGCTGCGTGCCTTCAAGGTCTCCCGGACCCCGTAGCCGGAGGTCGGTTTCCGCAATGAGAAAACCATCGTTTGTGGAAACCATCGTTTCAATCCTTTTCTTTGCATCTGCAGTCATCTTGAAACCAGTCATCAGGATGCAGTAGGACTGATCTGATCCACGTCCGACCCGTCCCCGGAGCTGGTGCAACTGGGACAGTCCGAATCGTTCTGCATTCTCTATGATCATCACGGACGCATTCGGAACATCAACCCCGACTTCGATTACTGTTGTGGCGACCAATATCTGAGTTTCTTTGTTCAGGAACCGGTTCATCTCGGCATCTTTTTCCTTTTGCTTCATCTTACCATGAACCATGCTGACTGAATAATGAGGAGGCGGAAAAATGGTTCTGATTGCATCGAATCCTTCAATCAGGTTTCGGAGATCCAGCGTTTCAGATTCCTGTATGAGGGGGTACACGATATAAATTTGCCGTCCCAGGCTGATCTGTTTCCGGATAAACTCGTAAACCTGTCCGCGTTTGGCTTCAAATGTATGTTTCGTGATTATGGATTTTCTGCCCGGTGGCATTTCATCAATGATGGAAGTATCAAGGTCTCCGTATAGTGTCATTGCGAGTGTCCTGGGAATCGGTGTGGCAGTCATGACCAGCACATGCGGCGGAATGTCGTTTTTCTCCCACATCCTGGCACGTTGTGCAACGCCAAACCGGTGCTGTTCATCAATCACAACGAAACCAAGATTCTTGAACTGAACATTTTGTTCAATCAATGCATGAGTACCGATTAGGATTTGAAGTGACCCGTTTTCCAGCCCTTCCGCAATCTCTTTTCGTTTTGCAGGTTTTGTCGATCCTGTAAGAATATCCGTCTTGATTTCCAAGCCGTCGGTCATTCCCGAAATGTTATTGAAATGCTGGTTTGCGAGGATTTCCGTAGGAGCCATGAGGCAGGCCTGGAAGTTATTGTCAAGGGCGATCAGCATCGTCATCAGTGCGACCAGGGTCTTTCCGCTGCCCACATCACCCTGCAGCAACCGGTTCATCTGTTTCCCGGAGCCAAGATCAGCGCGAATTTCCTTTATGACTTTTTTCTGGGCATTGGTCAGTTCGAATGACAGATAATGGTAGAAAAATTGATTAAGGTATTCCCCGACATGCGAAAACAGATGTCCGGTGTTCCTTTGTTTGCGATGGAATTTTTGCTTCAGTAAACGCAGCTGGATAAAAAACAGTTCTTCAAATTTCAGCCTCAGTTGCGCTTTTCTCAACTGTTCCTGCGATGATGGAAAGTGAATCTGGACAAATGCCTCCTTCCTTTCCATAAGCTTGAGATGTTGAAGAATCGGATCATTCAGGTTCTCGGAGATGGAAAACCTGTCCGATTGAACAAGTGTTTTGATCAGCTTTGAAATCCCTTTACTGTTCAGTCCCCTGCCTTTTAATTTCTCTGTGGAAGGATAGATCGGCCGCAAGGTATCATTGACACCCGCATTAATCTCATCCGGGGATTCAAGGTCCGGGTGGGCAATATTAAAGCGGCCATTAAACAAGGTAGGCTTGCCGAATACGATATATTCAACGCCCGGGCTGATCTTGTCTGCGATCCATTTTGCCCCCTGGAACCAGACCAGGTCAATCTCTCCTACGCCATCTGTGAAGGCTGCAATCAGCCTTTTACTCCGGAGTGTTCCGGCAGTCTGAATTCTTGTGATCTTTCCTTTCAGCTGCACATATGCCATATCTTCCACAATCTCTGATATGCGGAAAATCCGGCTCCTGTCGATATAGCGGAACGGAAATACTGAGAGGAGTTCTCCAAATGTTGAAATCTGCAGTTCTTTCCTGAGAATATCAGCTCTTGAAGGGCCAACGCCTTTTAAAAATTCAATCGGGGTTTCCAGGAAAGAACCAGGCATATTCAGGAAATTTTGATTAAAACAAACCTACATGAATTTTCTCTAATCACATAATCCGGAAGCAAAAATCAGGACATAAAAAAACCCTCCATGTGCGGAGGGTTTATGAGAATTTCACACAATTCCTGGTTTCTTAGTATTCCCAGAGGCTTTGTTCGAACTCGAACAGTTTAGCTTTTGCTTTTTCGGCTTCCAGCAAAGCATCCACGCCTGCTGCATATTCACCGATGGTCCTGTCGTAGACATTCTCTTCCTTATAGATAAAGCTTGAGAACATCCTTTTCATGAAGACATCATCATAAGAAAGACGCGCAGCTGTTCCGTTGTTCAGGTTAAATTGCTCTTTGGTAGCAAGCACTTTCCTGCATTCCGGGAAATACACCCAGCAGATGAGTTCGTCACCCTGGATCACGTTGTTGTCATCATACCTGTCCCTGATCAGGCCGATACCAAGTATTCTTCCTTCCATCTGGGACCGTTGTTTATCAAAGACCCAATCTTCCTTGATCTTGAATTTTTTTACGTCACCCGGTATGAACTGTTCCATAATCACAGTATCATAGGTTGCATCAGTACCGTCATTTCGTGGCAAATTCTTATATGGTTTTTTTCGTCCCAGCGTACTCATCAGTTCCTTGTATGTGATCGGATTCAGGAATTGATCTGATATCGGGGAATATCCGGTGATCGATCCTTCCTTCATCGCGTCAAGAATGATGGTGCTGAAACTTTCCCATCCATTCTGCGGGGTCACCGGGTAGTAGAAAGGCTGATTCATCTTCTCCTTCATGTCGACAGTCCGCCATATTCTCTTTGACCAGATGATGTCGGCTTCCCTCAATGGAACGTAGGGAATAGGTTGCATCTGGGTGATTGTGGTCCGGTCATAAATTCCATCCCTGGGAGGTCCTTCAAGAACCTGGGCTTTGCTGCTGAACTTTACTCCCATCACCAGGATGGCAATAAAGACAAGTACAAGGATTTTTTTCATGTAGACTCCTCCTGTATGATTATTAGTTTATTCTTAAACCAATTCCTATGACATTACGTACGTCAGGTCCTTTTACGGAGACCTGTTCAATCCAGAAACGCTTATTCCTTGAAGCATTCTGGATCAGCTTCATGATTTCCGGGGAAAACTTGTTTCCGGCGGGAACTTTGATGGTTACAAGCTCACCGGATACATCTGTAACAAAAGCAAAAGAAGTAACCTGGTATTTGATGTTGAAGTCAAACCCGGCAGGCATTTCGCAAGTCACAACCGGGCTCAGTTGGAGCAGGCTTTTGGAGACGAAGCCATCGCTCTTGCCACCCACTTTAACAATGGGGTCAGGCAGGGTCTTCAGTCTGAACTTCATATTTCCCATGGGTTTTGTTTTCCCGGAAAATATAGCATTTACGCTGATCGTAGCTTCTCTTGCAGATTGCGGAAGACCCGAGACGATCCAATGTTTCTGGTCGTTTGGAAAAGCCGGATCCGGTTTAATGCTTCCAGCAGTAATTGATGGTAACACCTTTTCGGGGCCGCCCGGAACAGAAATTTCCACAGGGTTATCAACTGCGATGTAGAATACATTCATCATCGTTGGCGAAATGGTAAGACCAGCTTTTGCAACGATGAATTCATCCTTGAAATGAAATTTCATCGTATCACCCATTGGGCCGACAAGCTTTATGATCCCTGCGAATTTTTTCAATCCTTCCGAACTACCCGGAAGTTTGATAGTCACAACTCCATTTGATCCCTGCAGTTTCGTGCCATTTTTAAAGTTGGCATCAGCAAGCATGTCAGAGCCAAAAACGTACCTGACATCAGGATTTGATGTAGTGTCATAGGCTGCAACGACGATTTCCGCTTCATATTCATCACCCAAAAAAACATACCTGCTTTTTGGAATTACACGAGCATCAACCGTATTGTATTTAAAGTCAGAAGCAGAGATCTCTGACATGAGGTTGTTGGTCACGTCGAATTCAGCATTATACACCTCAGCTTTCAGCTTGTTCAGGATGGTCACATTGGCAGCCAGGATGGTGCGGTAGAAATTATGCATCTCCCATGTTTCTTTCTGGCCGTCAAGATTGAAGTACGGGCCTTTGGTATCCATCCCGATTTTGATGGCTGATTTGTATTTCGGATCAATCAGGTCCATCAGATTTTTCTTGTAATCTTCAATCTTTGCCTTGAGATTCTTAGCCTCCCCCTGTGATCCGTCTGAAGAGCTTCCAACAAAATAGTTTGTAGGGACGTTATAGTTATCTTTTCTTGCCGAATTTTTCAGCTCCATGTCCTTTCCTTCTTTGAAAGTCTTGAATCCTTCAGTCCGCATAACAACGATAGCGCGAATGCTGTCGATATAATTGGTCAGGTTTGATGAGAGCCTATGAGCGGTTTGAGCTTTTTCCCAGTAAGGGCCAACCTTATTCGGATTCAGCTGATATTGAATTTTGAATTTCTCATACGTATTATCCAGTTTTTTTGAAAAATTGGAATTCGTCGTTTCCATGCTTTCATTCACCAGAACGAAGGCATCAAGGATCTGTTTCGAGACATTCAGAGCTAGTAATGCAGTAAGGACAAGATACATCATTGCGATCATCTTCTGCCTCGGTGTCTCCTTATATCCAGCCATTTATTATAAAAATTTATTGATGGTTTATGAAATAATGAAAATGTCTGAACGTCGGGTTACTTGGTAGTGACATTCATGGCAGAGAGCATGTTACCATACACTTTGTTCAATGCCGCTATACTCTTTGATAATGCCTCGACTTCATCTTTAAAGGTCGATGTTTTTTCAAGGGATTCATTCAGTTTACCTGCAAGTTTGTGCAGTGTTTCATTGACTTTAGTTGTTGAATCCATCTGCTCGTTTGAGCTCTGCATATGGAGTTCATACAATGCATTCAGTGCTGAAAGGTTATTGGAAATCTTTTGCAGTTGTTTATTGTAATTCTGTCCTTCAACGGCAGAAGAGCTCAGAGATTCAGCTGTTTTTGCAAGCATTTCCGAGGACTCGGTATATTTTTCAACAAACTTTTTAGCAGTCACCGTAGCATTGATCATGCTGTTTGAGAAATCCTTGCTCAGTGAAATTTCATCTTTCATTGATTCGGAAACCTGCGCATACGCATGTGAAAGAGCCGCAGCATTTTTAGAAACAGCCTGTATACTCTGGAAGCTTTCGTGTGAAACGCTGATGTTCTGATCAAGGGCAACCGATGTTTTCCTGTAGCTCTCTGATAACACAGATGCTGAATCGGTAGCTGATTTCATGGTTGAAACAAAATGTTCATTAGCCAGTGTGGCATCACTCATGTTGTTCAACTTTGCAGTGGTTTCAGTGAATTTCCGTAATCCTTGTCCGAGGCTTTCGATTAATTCCGGGCCGATTTTTGCTTTCTCCATCATTTTATCCAACTCCCTGGTGGTGTCATCACCTTTATGAAAGCCTGGTTTCGGGGCATTATCACCTTCATGATAGATACCGGCTAACTGGGGGTAAACTAAACTCCAGTCGGGTTCAACGTGAGGCGGTTCGAATGCAGAGAAGAAAAAGATTATGGACTCCGTACCCAGACCGATGATCAGCATGGTATCCGCACCATAATAGTGATTGATTTTAAAAAGTGCTCCAACAATAACAACTGCGGCGCCAATCCCGTAAAGTTTGGCCATGAAATTCCGGTACTGTCTTGTCCTTACTAAAGCATATAAGCCCATAATGATAGATGATTAAAATTGTTTTGAAAAAAGTTAAAACTAGCTAAATAAAGTTAATGGAATCAATTGTAAATATGAGAAGCGCGGGAAGGATTGTCATCTTTCTGGCGTCCCAGGTAAGGCTGAACACAGCGGAACCCGATGTAGCATTTTGTGGTATCCTGGTATTCCCAGGCCCGTGATGAGACCCTGAGGAAATATGCAACATCTTTCCATGAACCACCACGGATGACTTTCCGTTTCATCGCTGGTGGATCTGCGTCTTTTGCGTTGTAGGTATAATCGGGGTTCAGATCCCAGGTAAAATTGTAGGATGATGGATAGAATGCGGAACGTGTCCATTCAGCCACGTTTCCGGCCATGTCGTAAAGATTGAACTCATTGGCAGGATAATGTGCACAAACAACAGTAGTAGCACCACCATCAGCAATATAATCGCCCCGTAAGGGTTTAAAATTTGCAAGGAAACAGCCTTTGTCATTACGCGTATAAGGACCGCCCCAAGGATAAGGGTTTCCGTCATACCCGCCGCGTGCTGCCCATTCCCATTCGGCTTCGGTAGGAAGGCGGAATTCACTGACAGGAGATTCGCCTTTTTTACCGTAAAGGAAGCTGTTCTTTAACTGGGTACGCCAGATACAGAATGCATTGGCTTGTTTCCAGTTTACACCAACAACAGGGTAATTGTCGTAGGCAGGATGCCAAAAATATTTTTCAGTCATCGGGTCATTGAAAGAATAAACGTAATCGTGAATCCAGCAGAGCGTATCGGGATAAACATTCACGACTTCCTTACGTACATATACAGAACGGTCTTTCAAACCTTGCGGACGGTTGACAAGACCGGCATCTTTTACATCGCCACTTTGTGAGAAATCCTTACGTGCTGCAGCTTTCAGGTCAACAAAATAGTATTCGAAATACAATTTACGTGTATCAATTTCTTTTCTCCTGAAAAACCTCTCGCTTTCAGGAAGGTACATCTGGGCCAGTGCATCACGCACATCCTGCTGGTCAGAATTCCAGTTCAGCCTGGCATTCCAGTTGAGATACGGAGGATCGAATGTTTCTCCTGTTTTCTTATTCTCAGAGATCAGGAATTCATCCGGTTTGAGTTCACCCAATAGCCGGCGGGCGATGGAATCTCTTACCCAGTAAACAAATTGCCTGTATTCATTGTTGGTGATCTCCGTCTGATCCATGTAGAAGGACTGGATAGTCACAGTCTTCGGGTTGTTCAGCTGTGCATAGGGAAGGTCTTCATCACCTAATCCCATTGTAAAGCTTCCCATAGGAATGTAAACCATGCCAAACGGATCAGGCTGATAATATCGTTTCCGGTCCTTAACACCGGTCAACTCACCATTTCCTGAGTTTCCGCAGCTCGCCAGGAAAATGAGCAGAACAATATAATTGAGCAGTTTTTTCATTGGTCAGGCGATTAAGTGATGAAAAAATAACGCTGGTTATGCAAGTTTTATTATGTTATCTACTTAATTATGCTTTTGAGGGTTGCAAAGTTAACCATTTTATTTTACAAGAACCTTGTATTCTTGTAACTTTTCCTGAATTTATCGGTTGAGATTTTAAAGCAATAATTAGCCATTACCTCAAGTCCTCCGCTGTTATACTTCAATGCTCCGATCATACTTGCGTCATATGCCACACCGATACGGAAGCTCTTTATGCTGAATCCTACCAGCACTGAAAGGCATTGCTGAAGCCGGTAAGCCAGGCCACCATATACTTTCTTGTTATACATAACAATCCCGGTAAGATCCATTTGGAACGATCCAACATCATATTTGAATAGGATGGATGGCTGGACCTCAAAAAGAGGATGATTTGGAATGACCCAGTTGTAACCGCCGGTAAGAAAGAAGGCCCGCTTCAGCTGGTAATAGATCTTGGTTTCCTGAGTCTGAAGCAAGTCGGTTCCTGAAAAGCCAATATAATATTTGTCCGGTACCTTATACAAGACGCCGACACCCAGATCAAGCACGAGATCATCTTTCCCAAGCTTCCCTTTTATCGGGTCACCGTCATCAATCCAGACAAATGACCCATCGTCAAGCTTTGTATTGTTGACATCCAGTTGAACACCTGCTGAAAGTTCTCCCTGCCACAACTCGGCCCGGTACGCATAATCAAAGCGGACATCGGTTGTACTGAATTGAGCGCTTTTATCCGTCATTACTGAAAGCCCGAGACCTCCATGGAGGAATTTCAAGGGTGAATCCACGGAGATATACATTGATGTGGGTGAAAGGCTTGTGCCATCAGTCGCTTTAAATCCTATGGATTGTTGCCGGATCAGCCCAGTTATGGAGATTCCCTCACTGCTTCCTGCAAATGCAGGATTGTTGGCCATGTTCGTAAACATGTAATGAGTGAGGTTGGTTGGTTGTTGCGCGAAAGAGGAAAGGACAAAAAAGGAAAGGCAAACCATCAGCTTAATTCTATGGCTGGTAGAACCACATCTGAAAAAATTATATCTCTTGTACTTAATAACCAATGTGTTAATCGATTTACACTTCACCTAAAGGGGGTTAAAATTACAATTTTTTTTCTTTCGGCAATAGTTCAATCTACATTTATACTTATTCAAAATAGGAAAAGAACAGGAATTGAAAATGAACAAATGATTATACGGTGATTCAATAAATAAAGTTACAGGAAAAACGAGCCGTTTTATTCAATCAAAATTATTTGGCAACTACCGGGAAAGATATCTCATTGCTATTTGTAATTTTACATGCTGACTAACCTGTAAACATCATTCCTATGCCACTTTTTACATTCAAGGAAAAACCCTTCTCCAAGAAGTGGTTTATTTCACACATCCTGATCGTTGTTGGTTCATTTTTGCTGGCCTGTGGATTTGTCCTGTTCATCACGCCGTATAAAATTGTGCCGGGGGGAGTCTATGGAATCTCCATTGTGCTTCACTACATGTTTGGCACGCCCGTCGGGTTAATGGCGCTTGCATTTGATATTCCGCTGACAATAATTGGGATCAAGGTGCTTGGTCCGAGGTTTGGGTACAAGACCGTCCTGGGGTTTTCCCTGACTGCAATTTTTACTGACACGCTTACCTATTTCTGGGGATTCAAGCCCCTGGTAGTCGGCGATGCGCTGCTTTCCTGCATATTCGGAGGTGTTCTCCTAGGTGTCGGGATTGGCCTGATATTCCGGTCAAAAGCAACTTCAGGCGGATCGGATATCATTGCCATGATCATTGCAAAACACTCTGGAATACCGCTGGGCAGGCTGATGATCTATGTCGATTCTGTCATTGTTCTTTTTGGCCTGTTGGTTTTCAGGGATTGGAAGATCCCGCTTTACTCATGGATCGTGATCTTTATCACAGGGAAAGTCATTGATATCGTTCTTGAAGGCGTAGGGTCAGACAAGAGTATTTTCATCATTTCCGAAAAACATGAAGAGATCAGGAAGAAGATCATCCACGATATGAACCGTGGAGGAACCCTGATCGAGGGCAAGGGAATGTTCAACAATGCCGACCGCAAAATCATATTCACGGTAGTCAACCGAAGGGAACTGGTTATCCTGGAATCATACATTCACCAGATCGATCCCAAAGCTTTCCTCACCATCATTGATGCTACTGAAATTCTCGGGGAAGGATTCAAATCCCTGGGAGAAAAAGTTTCGGATTAAGAAGCCCTCTGGATTTACCTGAACAGCTTCAGGATGTCATTCAGGTTGGCAAAGATGAGCAGTCCGAAAAGAAGAATCATCCCAGCAACCTGGGCATATTCCATGAATTTGTCGCTGGGCTTTCTGCGGAAGATGATCTCGTAGAGCAGGAACATGACGTGTCCACCGTCCAACGCGGGAATTGGTAAGACATTCAGGACAGCAAGCATGATGGAAAGAAATGCCGTCAGCGACCAGAACGAGGGCCAGTCCCATACCGAAGGAAAAATATTCCCGATTGAAATAAATCCGCCCACCGATTCATAAGCCTTCTCCTGGTGGAATAAGATCCTGATGGATTTTACATAGTTCCCGGCGCCTTCAAATGCTTTTATTACGCCTGCAGGGATTGCGGATATGAAAGTATAGGATTTTTCTTTGAGCCTGAAAAAACTGGAGAGGTCTTTTCTCTGGGCACCGACATACCCCTGTGCAGAGACCTTCACCGGGATCCGCAGTGTGTCTTTTCCCCTCAGAACAATGAGCTTCACTTCCTGGTCCTTGTATTTTTTGATCACGTTCCTGAATTCATCAAAATAAGGAACCACGGTATCGTTGACTCCAAGGATCTGGTCGTTGATCTTGATCCCCGCTTTTTTTGCCGGAGAACCAGGTGTAAACTGGCCAATCACAAAAGGAACCCGGGCCATGATAAAAGTTGGGGAATTTGATTTGATGAGTTTGTTGATAGATCCTTTGGAGATTTCAATATCCATTGGGGTTCCGTTACGAAGAACCTGGATTGACTTTGCTTCTTCGAGGATGATCATCCTGGGGATATCATCAAAGTCTTCAACTTTTTTGTGATCAATGGTAACGATATGATCTCCATTCCGGAGCCCCATCTGGTAACCAACTGAATCGACGGCAATGCCATATTTCGCTTCGGTTGTGGGGAGGTACTTTTCGCCCCATGCTGAAAGCATCACGATGTAAATGACGATTGCGAGTAAAATATTTACAGTAACCCCTCCAAGCATGATGATCAGGCGCTGCCATGCAGGTTTTGAACGAAACTCCCAGGGTTGCGGGGGAAGTTTCATCTGCTCCTTGTCCATGGATTCGTCGATCATCCCGGAAATCTTGCAATAGCCACCCAGGGGAAGCCATCCGATGCCATATTCAGTTTCACCTTTTTTAACCTTAAAGAGCGAAAACCAGGGATCGAAAAAGAGATAGAACTTCTCTACCCTTGTTTTAAAGATCCTGGCGGCAACAAAATGTCCCAATTCGTGGAACAGAACCAGGATTGAAAGGCTTAACAGGAGTTGAACGATTTTTATTACGATATCCATGAGACCAATGTTAATTTAAGTTTTTATAATCAGCTTATTGAAATTAATTCAAGTGCTTTCGTTCGTGCTTCGGTATTGGTCTGAACGAAATCATCGTAGGTTGGTTGGTTGACGTATGAAACAGCATGCATGCATTTTTCTATCATATGCGACATTCCCAGGAAGGAGATCCTGTTATCAAGAAAGGCGTTGACAGCAACTTCATTGGCCGCATTCAGCACACAGGGAACATTGCCGCCTTTTTTCAATGCTTCAAATGCCAGTCCGAGGTTCATGAATGCCTCATTATCCGGCGTTTCAAACGTGAGTGAAGGATAATCCGTAAAACTGAATCGCGGAAGATCAGACACCAACCTGTCAGGAAATGAGAGTGCATAGAGTATCGGGAGCCGCATATCCGGAGGGCTCATCTGGGCTTTAATGGAACCATCGACGAACTGTACCATTGAATGAATGATCGACTGAGGATGGATCACAACTTCTATCTGTTCCGGCGGAATGTCGAACAACCACCTGGCTTCAATTACTTCCAGCCCTTTATTCATCAATGATGCAGAATCAATGGTAACCTTATCGCCCATCTTCCAGTTTGGGTGATTTAAAGCTTCTTCCTTTCTCACATGCTGAAGATGCTCCTTGTTCTTCCCCAGGAATGGTCCGCCCGAAGCGGTGAGGATCAGTTTTTCAACACTGTTTTTCTGTTCCCCGATCAGGCATTGAAAGATTGCTGAATGCTCTGAATCCACCGGCAACACTGCCACTCTTTTCCGCCGCGCCTCCTTCATGACAAGGTCACCGGCGATCACCAGCGATTCCTTGTTTGCAAGCGCCAGGTGTTTGCCCGCATTGATAGCATTCAGTGTTGGTTTTAATCCTGCATATCCCACAAGTGCATTCAACACCAGGTCTATTGAATCCATTTCAACAATCTGCAGGATAGAATTAAGACCTGCAAAAACTTTCACCGGATACGCCCCCAGTGCCTCCTTTACTTTCAGGTAATGTGCTTCATCTCCGATGACTACAGCATTTGGCAGAAATTCAATGGCCTGGCCGATGAGCAGGTCAACATTGGATTGGGCGGTCAGCACTTCCGCGGCAAAGAGCCCGGGATTCTGTTTGATCACATTAAGCGCCTGTGTACCGATTGACCCGGTAGAACCCAATATGGCTATATGTTTTTTCAACTGGTTCAGGTCTGTTTAAAAAGTGATATATTCTTTGGGATTGACAGGGTTTCCATCATACCATAATTCAAAATGAAGATGCGGGCCTGAAGTCAGCTCACCGGTCTGGCCGATAATAGCAACCGGATCGCCGGCTTTGACATAATCCCCAACTTTTTTCAGCAATGCAGAATTGTGCTTATACACTGAAATGATATTTTCCTGGTGCTGAATTGCAATGGTATAGCCGGTTTCGATCGTCCAGTTGCTCAGGATGACGGTTCCGTCGAGCACAGCCTTGATTGCTTCGTTTTTCCTGGAAACGATATCCACGCCATAATGACCTTGTGATGGCTTGAATTCGCTCGTTATCACACCTTTCAATGGAACGAAGAAAAGAACGCTGCCGATGACAGGTTTTCTTGGAAAACCATATTCCTTACTTTCTGTCCTGTATAAATTATATTTCCCCTGGCTTTCAATCTCTGTTCTCAGGAGAGAATCCTCCGGGGATTTTTTAATTTTTACATTGTTGTATTTCTTTTTTAATGTATCCTTAGTCACCGGCTGATCTGTTGTGAGATCTTTCCCATTGATGATATTCCGGATGTTTTCGATGAAGCGGTTTTTATTTTCAAGCGCTCTTTCAATGGAATCAGTCTTGATCTGCAATTCATATAATCTTTTCTGAAGCCCGATATTTGTATACCCGGGTATGTATTCCCGCAGCGGGGTAAACGCGATCAGCATGGATGTCAGGAAGATCAGGATGATTGTAAGTGTTCCCAGGGCTACAAAAACATTCAGTCGTGACAACCGGAAAGTCAGCCGTTCCTCAAGGGTATCACCGTTCATGATCACAAGGCGGTATTTATCCCTTAGCTTACTGGTCCAACCCGATTTCTTCTTTTCCTTCTCCTCTGATGCCATTCTGTCAATTGTCCTTTAACCCTAATCCGGACAAAGTTCGGTAAAAAATACCACATCCGGGCAGAACTTCAGAAACGTTATTTTTTGGAATTAAGTATCCGGACAGCTGTCGTACCCTATTGAAGGCCATTTTAACCTCAAAGGTCACAATGATTTACACAAAGGCCACCATGATTATCTTTGTGTACATTGTGCCGGCTTTGTGATCATTGTGGTTAATTAATCTCTGCGGATTCAAAAAATTAAAATATTTTTGTAAAAATTCTGTTTATAAATATAAATCCCAGTGAATTTGAATAAAAGCCATACATCTCTTTCCCGGTTTGTTTTCATCTTCCTTGCAGTAACCGTTTTTCTTGTTTCTTGTTCAACCAAGAAAAACACATTTACAGCACGGGTTTATCATAACCTTACGGCCCATTTCAATGTCTACTGGAATGGCATGGATAACATGCGGGCAGGGGTCAAGGAATTTGACGCAACTGTCAAGGACAACTATTCCGTGGTTTTGCCGGTATACAACTTTGGAGATAAAGCCAGCATCAACAAGATTTCCCAATTCAGCGACATTGCCATTAAGAAAGCCACCAAAACGATCCAGAAACACTCGATGTATTTTAACCATAAGGAATACAATCGATGGATTGATGATGCCTACATGCTGATCGGGAAAGGATATTTCTATAAGCAGGATTACCCGATGGCCCGCCGGACTTTTGAATTTGTCATCAAAAGTTTCAACAACAATGAAATAAAATACGATGCCATGCTCTGGCAGGCACTGTCAAACTGCCAGCTGGGTGATTACGCCAAAGCCGAGCCGATGCTGGATATGGTCCAGAACATGATCAAGCAGGGGAAGGCTCCTGAAAAATATGAGCAACGTCTGGTATTGATCTATGCACAGTTTTTCATTCTTCAGAAAAACTACGGACCTGCAGAGGAGTTCCTTACCCGTGCCCTTGAGCTGAACCCCAAGCGCCAGCAGAAAACACGATGCATGTTCATCCTGGCCCAGATTCACCAGAAGAACGGCGAACTTGACCAGGCTGCCAGCTTGTATAAGCAAGTTATCAAAAGGAATCCTTCCTTTGAAATGGAATTCAACTCGAAAATCAACATTGCCCAGTGTTACATTGCAAAATCGGGCAACAAGGAGTTCATCGTCAAAAAGCTGAACCGAATGCTGAAGGATGATAAGAACAAGGATTATCTTGACCAGGTTTATTTCGCCCTTGCAAACATTTCACTGAAAGACGGAGATACCACCGATGCCATTAAATTGTTGAAAAAATCCGTAGCAACCAGCACCAGCAACAAGTATCAGAAAGCCATGTCGGCACTCAGCCTGGCAGACATTTTGTTTTCCTTTAGAAACTACAAACAGGCACAGGCTTATTATGACAGCACGATGCAGTTCCTTCCCAAGGAATATCCGGGGTATAAAGAGATCAGCAAGAAAACAGCGACACTGACCGATCTTGTGAAAAACATGCAGATCATCTCCAGGGAGGACAGCCTGCAGAAACTAGCTTCGATGACAGAGGAAGACCGGAATAAAATTATTGACAAGATCATTGCAAATCTTCTTGCAGATGAAGTGCTGAAACAAAAAGAAGAAGAGCAAAGACAGCAGAACCTGGCGCTCTTCGGTCAGGAAAAATACGGACAGGATGCCAATAGCGGCCCCGGTGGTATGGGTTCACCAAATGCTCCCGGAGGCGGAAGCACCATCGGTTCATGGTACTTTTATAACACCTCTTCCATGTCGAGCGGGTTTTCCACGTTTCTGAAGAAATGGGGACACCGGAAGTCTGAAGACAACTGGTTCCTCAGCAACAAAGCACTGAAGACGGAAACTTCGGAAGAAGCCGTGGACACCACAGCGGCCCCGGGAGATACAACAAAAGGGAAGAAAGCACTTCCAAAATCCAAAGACCCCAAGCAGCGGGCGTATTATGTCCAGGATATTCCATTCAAGGCAGATCAACTCAAGGCATCAACAAACAAGATCATCCAGGCATACTACAACCTCGGGTTCATCTATGTTGAGGAACTGCAGGATTACATGAAGTCAATCGAATCGTTTGAGACCCTGGATCAGCGTTTCCCTGGGAATAAATATACGGTTGCAACATTGTACGAATTATACACGCTGTATAAGGATGTGGAGAACCATCCCAAAAGTGATGAATATAAAAACCTGATCCTCACAAAATATCCGGAAACAGATTTTGCGAAGTTGCTTATCAATCCTAACTATTACAAAGATGCGCAATCCAAGCAAAAAGAAGTTGCCGTTTTATATGAGGACACCTATGCTTCATTTTTGAATCACCAGTACTACATGGTCATTAATAATGCAGATATTGCGCTGGCAAAATATCCCGGTGATACGGCCATCATACCGAGATTCGAATACCTGAAGGGCCTTTCCATTGGGAAGATCGAAGTCGAGGATTCGCTTTCTGCAGCCATGCAAAGGATTATCACAAAATACCCCAAAAGCCCGGTCAGGCCGCTGGCTGAAAATGTCCTTGCATTTCTTGGCAAACAAAAAAATTCGCAGGGGCAGCTTGTTTCGCACGACTCCACGACTACAGTCATTGATGAAGTGAAGATTTATTCTTACAACCCGAAAGCCATTCATTTTTACGTCCTGATCGTTGACAACAGCCATGTGAACGTAGATGCGCTAAAGGTAAAAATCGCTGATTTTAACGCGAAATATCATGATCTTGACAACCTTCAGGTCAACAGCCTGCTGATTGATGCCACCAAGGAGATGATCACTGTGAGTAATTTTGATGATGCCGAAAAAGCCATAAATTATTTCATATCAATCCATGAAAGCCAGTATGTCTTCGGCAAGCTTGAAACTGCCGGGACATTCACTGATTTCGCCATCTCTGCAGACAACTACCCTATCTTCTACCGAAGCAAGAACGAGAAACAATACCTCAAGTTCTTTGAGAAAAACTACCCCATTAAAAAATGATTTATTTGCATGATTAGTGTTTGTCTTAAAGACAGGTTCTAATAATCCAGTCAGAATACCGAACAAGGATTCACGAGGTTTGATCCTCGAAGCAAACAGAAAATCAAAAAATAATGCCAAACTTCATCAATCATTAATCCTGCCTGCGGCAGGCAGGCACTGTTCCCTGTTCTTAAATCATCTGTTTTTCCCTTTGATTTAGAACTATTATTCTTTACTTTTGAAAGTTTTCAATTTAGTATTTGTAAAAAACCCATAGTGTTATGGTGAAAAATAAAGAAGTGGAAGTTCCTTCCATAAACCTGCTGAGTTCAGGGACCATGGTAAAAGGGGAGATTAAAGTAAGCGGAGATTTCAGGATTGACGGTACATTTTTTGGGTCAATTGAGTGTAAAGGGAAAGTTGTTGTTGGCCCGACCGGTTCCGTGGACGGCGAGATCATTTGCCAGAATGCAGATTTCTCCGGAGAAGTGAAAGCTACTGTAAAAGTTTCGGAGCTGCTTACCATGAAAGAAACCGCTAAGTTTACCGGAGATATCACAACAAATAAGCTGGCCATCGAGCCCGGTGCCAGGTTTTCCGGGAATTGTGTAATGGAAAGTCCCGGCTTGAAGGTCAATATCCCTCAAACACCTATTAAGCAAGATGGGATCAGACAAAAAGAAGCAACAGCTTAACGCATATGCACGCTATTCAAGCATGGCCATACAGATGCTTGTGATCATCCTGGCAGGTGTATTCGGAGGTTTTAAAATTGATGGCTGGTTGCATTCAAAACCCATTTTCACAATTATTTTTTCGCTGGTTTCAGTTGTTTTGGCAATCTATTATGTCACAAAGGATCTGTTGAAGAGATAAATGTGACACCACTATTTTATACTAATTCTATTTCCGATGAAGTCATTCTACCTGCAGAGCATCCGGAAACTTCTCCTCTATTCAGGAATTCTCGGGCTTATTATCCTGGAGCTCGTCATCATCATTCCGGCACAATACATCACGCCCACGCTGCCTTTCCAGTTTGTCTTTTTCGTGGCACTGACTACTCTTATCTGCAATATTCTTCTTAAAGCTCATCATGAAAGATTCAGCAAGTTCCTTAACACATACCTGATGATAACGACCGTTAAACTCCTGTTCTTCCTGGCAGTGATTGTCGTGTATCTCTTCCTTCACAGGTCAGATGCAGCGCCGTTTGCCATCTCATTTTTCATTCTCTATCTCTGCTTCACAGCGTTTGAAGTATCCATCCTTGTTTTATATTCGAAAAAACAGAGCAATAAATAGTACTTTTGCATCATCTATGGGCCTCGTATATATTACACGAAAAGAACGGTTCAATTCGGCACATCGCTTGTTCCGGCCGGAATACAGCGATGCGGAGAACCTCAGGATCTTCGGCAAATGTTCGAATCCCAACTGGCACGGGCATAATTATTTATTGGCTGTGACTGTAAAGGGAGAAGTCAGCGGGGATACAGGCTTCGTCGCTGATCTGAAAGAGCTTAGTCGGGTTGTCAATGAGCAGGTGATCGGTAAACTTGATCACCGGAACATCAACCTCGAAGTGGATTTTATGTCAGGGAAACTGGCATCTACAGAAAACCTGGCAATTGCCATCTGGGATGAGTTGGAGGAGCCGGTGAGAATTCTGGGGGCCATGTTACATTGCGTGAGAGTAGAAGAGACGGAGAATAATATGGCAGAGTATTATGGCACTGGGAGATAAATGACGAATAGGTGAATGACGAATATGCGAATGAATTTATACAAATAAAGAGAGATGGCAGAGAAAAAACTGAGCTACGAAAGATTTGAAGAGTATGATACGGAGACGCTTGAAAAACTGGGGTTTCATTACAAGGAGATTCTTCGTTTGCTGGGAGAAAACCCCGAGCGGGAAGGCTTGCTTAAAACCCCTTTACGCGTTGCCAAAGCCATCCAGTTCCTGACGCAGGGATATAACATTGATCCGGTTGAGGTGTTGAACTCAGCCAAGTTCCGTGAAGATTACCGCGAGATGGTGATCGTAAAAGACATCGAGATCTATTCGATGTGCGAGCACCACATGATCCCGTTCATCGGGAAAGCCCATGTTGCCTACATTCCTGACAAATACATCACCGGGCTGAGCAAGATCGCGCGTGTCGTTGAGATTTATGCCCGACGCTTGCAGGTTCAGGAGCGGCTCACGACACAGATCAAGGAAGCCATTAACAATACGCTTAAACCTCTCGGTGTGGCAGTAGTCATTGAGGCACAACATTTGTGTATGTCGATGCGCGGGATCCAGAAGCAGAATTCTGTCACAACGACATCCGATTTTGTCGGGGCTTTTGAACGGGAAACAACCCGGGCAGAATTTCTTCACCTGATCAGCACAAGATTGCATTAATTTTGTAAAAATTTAAATCGAATAGTATCATGGATCAACAAAGCAGAGGATTTAACATCATCGAACAGGAGTACCAGAAATCCCAGGCAATGCCTGTTGTAAAGACGTTCATGGCGAATGTCTTTGCCTGGATGACAGTGGCTATGGTCATCACGTCTGTGACCGCTTATCTTTTTGGAACATCGGCTGAATTAATTTCCAGCCTCAGATCTCCGACCGGCGGTATGAGCGGCCTCGGATGGATTGTCATGCTTGCACCCATCGGGTTTGTGCTGTTGATGTCGATGGGATTTCAACGGCTTTCTCCTGCCATTATGTCGCTTTTGTTTATTGCATTTTCCATATTGATGGGAATGAGTCTCAGTTTCATCTTTTTAATTTATACAAAAACCTCCATCTTCCAGACTTTCCTGATTTCAGGAGGAATGTTCGGGATCATGGCAGCATTGGGATATACGACAAAAACCGACCTGACAAAATTCGGATCGATCATGATGATGGGGCTGGTCGGAATCTTCATCGCGATGATGGTGAACTGGTTCATGCACAGTGAAACGCTTGCATACCTGATCAGCATTGGCGGCGTATTGGTATTTACCGGCCTTACAGCCTATGATGTTCAGAAACTTAAAAAAATCGGTGCCGGGATCGGTGTTGCCACAGGTGATCCCAATGCAAGAAAGCTCAGCATTCTAGGTGCCCTGACTTTGTATCTCGATTTTATCAACCTGTTTCTGTTCCTCCTCAGGATCATGGGAGACCGCAGATAACATAAAAACCTTAACAATCTATGAAAGCATACGTATTCCCCGGACAGGGAGCGCAGTTTATTGGTATGGGTAAAGATCTCTATGACAGCTCCCCATTGGCCAAGGATCTATTTGAGAAGGCGAATGAAATCCTGGGATTTCGTATCACCGACCTGATGTTTGCTGGTACAGATGAAGATCTGCGCCAAACAAAGGTAACACAGCCTGCGATCTTCCTTCATTCGGTCATTCTTGCTGCAACATTGGGTGATAACTTCAAACCGGATATGGTTGCAGGTCATTCACTGGGTGAATTTTCTGCGCTTGTGGCAAACAGGGCTTTGTCGTTCGAAGAAGGGCTGCGGCTGGTTTCCAAACGTGCACTCGCCATGCAGAAAGCCTGTGAAAAGGAGCCATCCACAATGGCTGCCATCCTCGGACTGGACGATGCTGTGGTTGCTGAAATCTGCAAATCCATTGATGAGATTGTAGTTCCGGCAAATTATAACAGCCCGGGACAGCTCGTTATTTCCGGCAGCATGAAAGGTATTGAAATAGCCTGTGAAAAGCTGAAAGCTGCAGGCGCACGGCGTGCTTTGCCGTTGAAGGTTGGCGGAGCATTTCATTCCCCGTTAATGGAACCGGCAAAAATCGAACTCGCGGAAGCAATTAATGCTGCATCGTTTCATGAACCGATCTGCCCGATATATCAGAATGCAACAGCTCTTCGGGTTACAGATCCTGCAACGATCCGAAAAAACCTGGTCGAGCAGCTGACTGCACCGGTTCTGTGGACCCAGATGGTCAGGAATATGATCGCTGACGGCGCAATAACGTTTGTTGAAGTAGGACCGGGAAATGTTCTGCAGGGACTGATCGGGAAGATCGGGCAGAACCTGGCAATTTCAGGAGCATAGTCAGTATCTTCTGTTATTCAGAATTTACGTTCCGCTTGAAGATCGAATAATGATCAACGATTGTTGATTTTTGAAGTACCCATTGGAACAACTTCAAAGATTTCAAATCGTTACTCCTTGTTCTTAAATCAGATTCCAGATTTACCGTTTATTGTACTGTGTATCGTAGTACTTCTGGTATTCACCGGATGTGATGTTATTCATCCAGCTTTCGTTTGAAAGGTACCAGTCGACCGTTTTTTCGAGTCCTTCTTCGAACTGCAGCGAAGGTTTCCAGCCCAGCTCCTTTTGGAGTCTGGATGAATCGATCGCATAACGGAGGTCGTGACCGGCCCTGTCTTTCACGAAGGTGATCAGTTTCTCAGAATCACCGGTATTCCTGTTCAGCTTTTTATCCATGATTTTGCATAGGACACGGATCAGGTCGATGTTTGTCCACTCATTGTTTCCGCCAATATTGTAAGTTTCTCCGTTAGCTCCTTTGTGAAAAATCAGGTCGATTGCATTTGCATGGTCAACCACATAAAGCCAATCGCGGATATTTTCTCCTTTACCATAGATCGGAATTGGCTTATTGTGCCGGATGTTGTTAATTGAAAGCGGAATCAGTTTCTCGGGGAACTGGAAGGAACCGTAGTTATTTGAACAGTTGGAGATGACCACAGGAAGTTTGTATGTATGATGATACGCTCTTACCAGGTGATCAGAACTTGCTTTAGATGCTGAATACGGACTCCGGGGATCATATGCCGTGGATTCTGTGAAAAGGCCGGTCACGCCCAAAGAGCCGTAAACCTCATCGGTTGAAATATGATAGAACCGGTGATCCGGAGTATTCTGCCAGGTTTCCCTCGCTGCATTCAGAAGGTTGACTGTTCCCACAATGTTGGTCATGATGAATTCCATCGGGTTAGATATAGACCTGTCAACATGGGATTCGGCAGCCAGGTGAATGACTCCGTCAAACTTATATCGGCTGAAGATCTCCATCATGGCCCCGCCATCTACGATATCAGCCCTTACAAATTCATAATTGGACGCCTTTTCAACATCGGTAAGGTTAGCCAGGTTACCTGCATAGGTAAGTCTATCGAGGTTAACGATCTTTATCTCCGGATATTTCCTGACAAAGAGGCGAACAACATGCGAGCCGATGAAACCGGCTCCACCGGTAATAAGGATACTTTTCATACGTTTAGGTTTTTCTCCCAGTTCCATGCTGAAAGTGTCATTTGATCCAGGTCGTGTTCAGCTTTCCAACCCAGGATTTCGTTTGCTTTCCGGGTATCGGCCCAGACCTCTTCAACATCTCCGGGCCTGCGGGCTTTGATCTGGTAATCCAACTTAATCCCTGAGGTTTTTTCGAACGACTGAATAACCTGGAGGACGGAATAACCAAACCCGGTTCCAAGATTAAAAACTTCTGTTTTCCTGCCGGAAGATTCGCCAAGCAATCTTTCCAGTGTAATGACGTGAGCTTTTGCCAGGTCAACAACATGAATATAATCACGGATTGCAGTTCCATCCGGTGTATTGTAATCATCTCCCCAAACGCTCAGGAATCCTCTTTTCCCGATTGCGGTTTGTGTAATGAATGGCATCAGGTTGTTTGGCACGCCGATGGGAAGTTCGCCAATAAGGGCTGATTCATGTGCGCCGATGGGATTGAAATAGCGAAGTAGAACAGCTTTAACATCCGACACACCACACTGATCAGTGATGATCTCTTCCGCGATCTGCTTCGTATTTCCATAAGGTGACATTGCCTTTTTGATGGGTGCCGATTCATTGACCGGCAATGTGTCCGGCTGACCATAAACCGTGCAGGAAGAAGAAAATACCAGGTTCCTGATGTTGTGCTTCTGCATCTCCTCAAGAATATTCATCAGTGAAACAAGGTTGTTCCGGTAGTATTTCATCGGGAATTCAACCGACTCACCTACGGCTTTATACGCTGCAAAATGGATGACAGCCCCGATGTTGTTGTATTTTGAAAAGAAGGAGGCAGTTTTTTCCTGGTCTGAAAGATCTATCTTTTCGAATTCAGGCCTGATCCCTGTGATCCTGGTGATCTTGTCAAGCACATCGATCGAGGAATTGGAAAGATTATCGGCAATGACAACCTCAAATCCCTTTTGCTGAAGCTCGACTACTGTATGTGAGCCAATGTAACCCGTTCCGCCGGTGACCAGGACCTTCATAATTGAATGCTTTAGTTATTCTTATCTAAACGATCTGCCTTGATTTAAGACCAAGGATTAACGCCTGCCTGCCGCAGGCAGGATTTTTAATTTGTGATGTTTTAATTGATCACCACTATTTTATTCTTCTGAAATCAAAAATCGTTTATCATCATTCGGTATTCAAGATGATCCTTGCCCGGTAATCAAGTTGAATCCACGAACTACTTCTTCAGTTTCGGGTGGTAATCTCCCGTTATCCCGATGGGCTTTGCAGTGCGGATGGCATGCACGATTTCCACACATGTCTTCGCTTCCATCATTCCGAATCCTTTGCCATCAATGATATTACGGTAACTCTCCGTGTGCAGATCGGTAAATCCGTCGCTGAACTCAATCTCCTGCCCGCCAACACTCAGTGAACGATAGGTTCGCTTTCCTGCTTTTCGCACTTCATCGGGAATATCAGTTTCATCAATGCTCAGGAACCAGCGAACACGGGCTTTTTCCAGCTGCAGGAACCCCCCAGCTTTGTCGGGTTCCAGGACATGAACAATGTTTTCCTTCGGATTCCCGAATATCCAGGTCAGCAGATCAAAGAAATGAATTCCGATATTGGTTGCAATTCCCCCCGATTTTGAAACATCGCCTTTCCACGAACGATAATACCAGTTACCACGGGATGTGATATACGTAAGGTCAACTTCATGAACTTTACCTTCAGGCCCGTTCCTGATAGATTCTCTTAATGCCTGGATGGCCGGGTGAAGACGAACCTGGAGTATGGTATAGACTTTTTTCCCGGTTTCGTTCTCAATCAGCTGGAGTGCGTCAAGATTCCAGGGATTCAGTACGATGGGCTTTTCACATATGGCGTGCGCGTCATTGCGCAAGGCAAGCCGGATGTGTGAGTCATGCATGTAGTTGGGAGAACAGATGCTAACGAAATCAACCTTTCTGTGGTTGCCGTTCTGATTGGTCAGGGCCGTTCTGCGTAACTTATCAAGGTGGCGGTCAAACCGCTCCGGCTCAATAAAAAAATCGGATGATGGAAAGTAACTGTCAATGATACCAACACCATCATAAGGATCCATGGCAGCAACAAGGTTGTTCCCGGTTTCTTTTATGGCTTTCATATGGCGCGGTGCGATGTATCCTGCAGCGCCGATGAGTGCAAAATTCAATGGTTTAAGGTTTTTATCCATGGTGTACTCTTACAGTTTTGTGACTTTGTTATCCTTCAGTAAATATTTAACGTGACTTTCAGGGCAAACGGCAACGCCTTCAGCATTAAAATGCAGCCGGTGCCCGTATTCACTCATCCAGCCCACCTGACGCCCCGGATTACCAACATAAAGAGCATAGGGCAGAACTTCTTTTGTAACAACAGCACCTGCGCCGATGAATGCATATTCCCCGATTTCATGTCCGCATACAATGGTAGCATTGGCCCCGATTGTTGCTCCTCTCCTTACAAGTGTCCTTGCATACTGGTCTTTCCTGATGATGTGACTCCGTGGGTTAATGATATTCGTAAAGACCATGGAGGGACCGAGAAAGACATCATCTTCACAAATAACGCCGGTATAGATCGAAACATTATTCTGAACTTTCACATTCTTTCCGAGAATAACTTCCGGTGAGATCACTACATTCTGCCCGAGGTTACAGCCTTCACCGATCCTGCAGCCCTGCATGACATGTGTAAAATGCCATATTTTAGTGCCTTTGCCGATTGTGCAACCCGGGTCTATGATGGCTGATTCATGTGCAAAATAGTCTTGTTCCATGCCACGGATTATCGGTTAACAAATTCAAGGACTGATCTGGTTATGAACTGAAGCTGTTCTTCCTCAAGTTCGGTATGCATGGGTAATGAAAACACTGAATTACTCAATGCTTCGGTCACAGGAAAATCACCTTCCTTGTATCTTGGATCCACGTAAGCTTTCTGGAGATGAAGAGGAACAGGATAATAAATCATGGCCGGAACACCTTTAGCTGCAAGGTGATCAATCAGGGCCTGCCGGTCGATGTCTTTTGTGACAAGCGTGTACTGGTGGAAAACATGCGTTGACTTTGAATAGCGGCCAGGAGTAATAAGTTTCGGGTTCCCGGCAAATGCTTTATCATAGAAATCTGCGGCTGCTCTTCGCTTTGCTGCATATTCATCCAGGTATTTCAGCTTGATCTTCAGAACTGCTGCCTGGATGCTGTCGAGGCGAGAGTTGACACCGATCTTGTCATGGTAATACCTGACGACCATACCATGGTTGACAATGATCCGGAGTTCTTTTGCCAGTTCATCATCGTCTGTAAAGATTGCACCGCCGTCGCCGTAGCACCCAAGGTTTTTCGAAGGGAAGAATGACGTACATCCCACATGACCGATGGTCCCTGCCTTTTTGCGGCTGCCATCATCAGAGATGTAGTCCGCCCCTATCGCCTGGCAGTTGTCTTCAATCACAAACAGGTTGTGCTTTTTTGCAAGGGCCATGATCTCTTCCATCGGGGCAGTTTGCCCGAAGAGATGAACCGGAACCAATGCTTTTGTTTTGGAAGTGATTGCTTTCTCGATCGCTTTGAGATCGATGTTGTAAGTACGCGGGTCAACATCAACAAGTACCGGCGTCAGTTTCAGCAATGCTATGACTTCTGCAGTTGCAATGAATGTGAACGAAGTAGTAATGACTTCGTCGCCGGGTTTCAGTCCCAGGGCCATCATGGCAACCTGCAGGGCATCTGTGCCATTGGCGCATGGGATCACATGTTTCGCGCCAAGGTATTTTTCAAGATCTTCCTGGAAATTCCTGACGGCAGGACCGTTGATGAAAGCGCAGGAGTCAATGACTTCCTGGATGGCTGAATCAATTTCCGTCTTTATGCTAAGATACTGGCTGCGCAGGTCAACCATTTGTAGTTTTTTCATCAGAAACTCTTTTGATTATACTTATTGCCCACAATATTTGTGCAAAGGTAAAATTTTTGGCTTTTTTATCTCAATAATTTTTACCTTTCGGTTTGAAGTCTCAATGCGTAACGCATAATGCGCGACAACAACAGAAGCAAAATATAAACAACCTTGCTATGAAGAAATTTGCAGTAGTACTCGCCGGATGCGGCGTTTATGACGGAGCAGAGATCCAGGAGGCGATACTCACCCTGCTGGCCATTGAAAAAAACGGCGGATCTTACCAGGTCTTTGCCCCGGATATGATCCAACATGATGTGATCAACCATTTATCGGGAGACACGATGAACGAACAGCGGAACGTCCTGGTTGAATCCGCACGGATTGCACGCGGGAATGCAAAGCCGTTGGATGCATTTGATGCAAATCACTTTGATGCCATCATTTTCCCGGGAGGATTTGGCTGTGTAAAGAATCTTTCAACCTGGGCATTTGAAGGGGACAATTCCAGCATCCATCCTGCAGTTGAACAATCCATCATGAAAATGCATAAAGCAGGGAAGCCTGTCGGAGCCATGTGCATTGCACCGGTGATACTGGCTAAACTTTTTTCCGGAACAAAGTTAACTACCGGAAATGACCGTGCCTCCGGCGAATTTATTCAAAAGATGGGATCGGAATATGTCGTTGCCACACATGGTGAAGTTGTAGCGGATGAGACGCTTAAGCTGTACACAACCCCTTGTTACATGCTTGATTCGACCCTCATGCAGATTGCAGAAGGCACCGACAATCTCGTAAAAGCGATGATGAAAGCGTGTTAGATGTATTCTTTGGGTTCAAGTTCTCCCCGGATCACCATCAGTCCGTTCATGACGAGGGCCCTCATTTCATCTTCCCCGGGATAGACATGCACCGGGGCCATTTTATAGATCCGTTCCTGGATCGCATTGACGAAATTTTTATCGTAAGCAATTCCCCCGGTGATGAGGATGGCATCCACTTCGCATTTCAGCACGGTGTACATCTCCCCGATGCATTTTGCCACCTGGTAAGCCATGGCATCGTAGATCAGCGTGGCTTTTGTATCCCCGGCTTCGACCATTTTCTCAACTTCGTAGGCATTGTTGGTTCCCAGGTAAGCCACTAAACCTCCGCAACCCTTGATCATTGTAAGCACCTCTTTTTGTGTGTACTTTCCGCTGAAACAGAGCCTTGCAAGTTCCCCGACGGGTAATGTGCCACTGCGCTCGGGCGTAAATGGCCCTTCTCCGTCAAGGCCCTGGTTAACATCAATGACCCTGCCTTTGCGATGAGCTCCGACTGTAATTCCACCACCCAGGTGAACGACAACCAGGTTCAGGTTTTCATATTTCTTCTGGTTGGATTTTGCATATTCCCGTGCAACCGCTTTCTGGTTCAATGCATGAAAAACCGAACGTCGCTGGAATAAAGGGTGACCTGCAATTCTTGCAATGTCCTCCAGTTCATCGACCACGATCGGATCGGCAATGTACGACCGGGCACCCGGAATTTCCAGTGCGATGTCGTGCGCGATCAGGCCGCCCAGGTTACTGGCATGTTCTCCCAGCGAGCTGTGTTGCAGGTCCTGTATCATGGCGTCATTCACGGCATAAACACCCGATGGGATCGGCTTCAGCAAACCACCTCTTCCCATTACAGCCCTGACCTTGTCAATGGTGATATCGGCTTCCCGGAATTGCGTCATGATGATATTTTTCCGGTACTGGAACTGGTCGGTGATTTTTGAAAAAGGCTCCAGTTCCTCTGATGAATGCTTGATATTCTTGACAAAGATCGGGTCGCTATCCTGGTAAACCGCAATTTTGGTCGAAGTAGAACCCGGATTAATGGCAATTATGCGTATTTCTTTCATTTTGATAACTTGTTTTCATTCTTCCGACCATCAGCCAGTGTCCTGAGTTTGCTCTTTCTTATCCCATATGAAAAATAAAAAACCAGACCGATAACCATCCATATCCCCAGCCTGACCCAGTTGGGCCAACCCAATCCGTAAATCATGGCGCCACAGGTGATGATCCCGAGAACCGGGACAACCGGGACAAAAGGCGCTTTAAACTGCCGCTGGAGTTCCGGATGTGTTTTTCTCAAAATGATGATCCCTGCACATACGAGGATGAATGCAAACAATGTCCCGATGCTGGTCATATCCCCAACGATATCCCCCGGAACAAAAGAAGCAAATGCCCCGACAAATACAATAAACAAGATGTTCGACTGGTATGGTGTTCTGAATTTCGGGTGGATCTTTGAGAATGCTGCCGGAACCAATCCGTCTTTGCTCATGGAATAAAAAACCCTCGACTGGCCGTACAGCATCACCAGGATCACCGACGAGAACCCGGCGAGAATAGCCACCGTGACCAGCTTGGCA
>TBL_comb47_HYPODRAFT_10001365_pt1 | contig 31813 bp, 33 predicted proteins | sample TroBogypolimnion_40_FD_10682 | JGI IMG/M metagenome (IMG submission 10682) | reverse complement strand
CGCGTGATCCACAGCGTGGCCTGCCCCCTACTGGTGCCCCTGGCCGAGGAGGGCTGGTTCGACGATCCGGTCACGGACAGCATCTGCCGCCGCTACATGAACCAGCTTCCCTTCGAAGTGAAGACCGTGGTGCTGGGCTGCACGCACTATCCGACCCTCATGACCAGCCTGGAGCGGAGCCGCCCCGGCACGCTCTGGATCGACAGCGGCCACGTCACCGCCAAGGCCGTCGACCGCCTGCTCCAGGGCAGCCTCGGCTACCGCACCGCCAGCGCCCGGGGCGAGCTGCGCGTCCAACTCACTGACGCCAGCAGCCGCCTGAAGGAAGTGGGCAGCCGCTTCCTGGAGGAAGCCCTGGGGGACGTTGAGGTTGTGGAGATATAACGCGCCCCCGGCCTGGACGCGGGGCGACGTGGCTGGTGGCGACGTCAGTCGGCCTCTTTGTAGATGCCGCTACCGACGAACACCCCCTCGTAGTGTTCAAGGTAGGAGGTCTTCTGCTCGGGCAGGTTGGTCGTCGGGTTGGGGTACTTGTAATCCACCCATCCCCTTCCCTAGGTCTGCGAGAGTTCGATCATCTTCTGGATGAAGGGCACTCCATCTGAATCCCTCAGCTCATACCGGTTCTTGCCGACCAGGGCGGCGGTGTTGTACCCGATGGCCTTTACGATGCCCCTCATATCGTAGACGAACACATAGAGTTCGCCGCCGGAGGCGACATGGAACTTGCCATCCGGGTCGTTGGTTTCCTGAATCAGCTTGTCCACCCCGTTCTGTTTGGCGTAGGCCACGGCTGATTTCACTAGCGCCACGGCCTTGGTGGAATTGGGCAGCTGGGCAGAGAGGCACAGGCAGGGCAGTGCGACCACGAGGCTGCGTCTGAAGGAGAGCATGGGACCCTCCATGGGATTGAGGCGAGCGGGTGGTTCTGTGCGTCAATGTTCCAGGCGCTTTCGGTTCATCACCAGCACGTCCAGGGGCAGGGGCACGAAGCCCATGGGCGCCAGCTGCTTCTGACCTTTTGGGGAGATGACGAACTCGAGGAATTTCAGAACGGTCGCATCGAGGGGCTTGTTGGGTGCCCGGTTGAAGTAGAGGTAGAAGGTGCGAGTGAGGGGGTACTCGCCGCCGGCGATGGTCTCGAAGGACGGCTCCACTGGGGTCTTCCCGCCGATGGGAACGAGGGGCACGGTGCGGAGGTTGTTGAACACTTCACCCAGGCTCCCGTAGCCGAGGGCGGTCTGGTTGGAGACCAGCTCCTCGATCAAGGTCATGGCGTCGGAGCTTTGGTGGTTGGAGGCCTTGTTCCGGCCGCCCCGGGTGATGTTCTGCTGAAAATAGTCCCGCAGACCATCCCCCTCGGGTCGGTTCACACAGACGATGGGTCGAGTGGACCATTGGCTCCCACCAGGCCGAGGTCGCCCCAGGTCAAGATGTCTTTGGGGTAGCCGCTGAGGCGAGTGGTGGTCCAGATCGCGTCCAGTTGATCAATCCGGAGGGTCTTGAGCGGGTTGTTCTTGTGGACCAGGATGACGAGGGCATCGATGCCCACGGCCAGTCGGGTGGGGGCATAGCCCCACTTGGTGGTGAAGTCCGTCGTTTCCTCCTGTGTGAATTCCCGGTTGATGGGAGCGAGCTGCGAACGCCCCTCGATGAACGCCCGGGCCACGTCCCGCGAGGAACTGGGGCGGACGTCCAGCTTGAATTTGGGGTCAGAAGTCTGGTGGAGGTCCTGCCAGAGCAGAATGAGGGGTTCCATGTCGTAAGAGCAAATCACGATTGGAGTTGGCTTAACGCTTTCCTGGGCGGAAAAATTAAAGCTGAAAATGAAAATAGCGACCAGTATTGAAACAAAATGCATGACGTCTCCTTGAAATGAAATCGAGTCCAGCGTGGGGAGGTTTTTTGCAGTGGCTGGATGGATCAATTTTCCAGGAGCTAATGGCAGTTGAAATCAAACCTAGCACAACCATTTGGAGGCTCCAGGGGCAGCCGAGGGCAGCCCTGGGACCCCTGGTGATTTCGGAGCATCCCGGTTCATTAAAGGGACAGCAATTAGCTGAAAATATAATGGAAAATATTGAATAAAAAATATTTTTATGTCATTTATCGAAGCCCAACTGTTTTGGGCGATTTTTTGAAGGCAGAAACTCGATTTATGCCGAAAGAGTGCCCGGCAGGGTGAACACCACGCAGGTGCCCTGGCCGGGCTGGCTTTCGATGCGGATGTCCCCGCCGTGGCTGCGGACGATCTCGCGGCAGATGCTGAGGCCCAGGCCCGTGCCTTTGCCCTCGGCCTTGGTGGTGAACATGGGGCGGAAAACCTGGCCCAGCAGCGCCGCAGGAATGCCCTGGCCTGAATCCTGGAAGCGCACCTCCCACCAGAGGCCGCCCGGGGTGCTCTCCTCCGCCAGGCGGATGGCGATTTGCACGGTACCGCCACTGGGCATGGCATCCATGGCGTTGTTCATGAGGTTGAGAAAGAGCTGCTCCATCTGTTTGCGATCCACGTCCAGCAGGCATGAATTGGGGGCCTCCTCCTGCACGACCACGCCGTGGGCCGTGAGGGTGGGAGACCAGAGCTGCTGCAGATCCGCCAGCAGGCTCGTGAAGGGCAGGGCTTTCCGCTCCAGCTGCGGGCGCCGGGTAAGGTCCAGCAGGCGGCGCACGATGTCGCCCACGCGCTGGATTTGGCCCTGGATGGTGTGGAGGCGCTCGCGGGTCTTGTCTGGCAGGTCCGCCTGGGCATCCAGGAGCTGCAGGTGACCCGTCACCAGGTTGAGGGGGGTGCCCACCTCGTGGGCGAAGGTGGCCGTGAGCTGGCCCGCCACGGCCAGGCGCTCCTGGGCGCCCAGCTCTTCCCGCAGGAGGGCATTGCGCTCCACCAGGGCGGCCAGCTCGTGGTTCTTGGCCTGCAGCTCCGACAAGGCCGCGTCGATTCGGTCTTGCAGGTTGGTGTTGAGGCCCCGGATCTCGTGGATGAGGGATTCCCGCTCATTGCCGGCCCGTTCCAGCTGGGCGGCCATGTCGTTGAACCGGGCCGCGATGAGGCCCAGTTCGTCGCCGCGGCGCACCGGGGCCCGGGCCTCGGCCTCGCCGCGCTCCAGGCGCTGCATGGCCAGAACCATGGACTCGATGGGATCGCTGATGAGCATGCGGAGGATCAGCCAGAGCAGGATGAACTCGCCCAGCAATACCCCCGGCAAGGTGCGGAGGGTCCGGTTGTAGTTGTTATCCCAGACCACCTCCCAGCGCTCCAGGTCGCAGTAGGCGCGGATCAGCCCGATGGGAGGCTGGCCGGGCTTGTGACTCCTGATAGGCAAGTAGACCTTCCAGGCCCGTCCCCCGGTGTTCAGGTCCACGAGCTCTGCCTGGGGGCCCTGCAGGCTCATGTAGGAGCCAATTTCGGGCCCCCAGTCCACGATGGCCTCGTCCCCAGAGGAGCGCACCAGCTCGACTTCGCTGCCCTTCCCAAGGCGTTTGAACACGTCGATCTGGAAGATGCTGCGATCAGGTCCGGCGATGCTCTCCAGGAGCTGGTCCAGCTTGTCGGGATCCTTGAAGGTTGGGTCCCGTTCCAGGATGTCGGTCTCCACGGTGCCCGTGGCCTCGATGACCAGTTTCCGCGAATAGGTTTCCAGTTCGCGGCGGCTGTTGCGGGTGATGGAGTAGGCGACGGCCACCGTGAGGACACTGGTCACCAGGCCCAGCAGCAGGAAGAGTTTGGCGTGGACGCTGAGCAGCCAGGCCAGGGGGCGGATGCGCAGGGGCCAGAGCCTCATGAGGCGCCTTCCACACCTTCCACGGCCGGCAGGCCCAGGGCGGGTCGGATCTGGCGGGCGAAGGCTGCGGGGCCCTGGTCCTGGGCCAGTTCCTGGAAGCGCTCAAAGGCCCGCTGGCGGGATGCGGAAACCTCGCTCAGCAGCTCGAAGACCCCGGCGCAGAGGGTACTGCGTTCACGGCGCCGCAGCTCCATTTCGGCCTCGCTGAGCAGGGCCTCCAGGATTGCCAGGTCGTGATGCTCGCCGAGGCAGGACTGGAGGGCCCGAAGGGACTTGAGCAGCTCCTCTGGGAGCTCGCTGAAGGCGCTTTCCAGGGCCTCGACGGCGTAGCGCAGCTTCTTGATGCGCACCCGGGCCTTGTGGAGGGCGGGGCCGTCTTCATGGAGGGCCAGGGCGGCGAGAGGTTCCAGGGCGGCCAGGGCCCGGGGTTCCAGGCAGGCCCAGGCGGCCTCCTGCAGGGACGTGGCCTGGAAGGGGTGGCTGAGGGTGGGCACGTCCAGCAGGCGGTCCAGCTCCCCGAGCTTGAGGTCATCCAGCCTGCGAAGCATGGCGCGGCGGGCCTTGGCTCGGCCCCGCTCCAGCTGTTCCAGCAAGTGTTCAAGGACGGCAGCCTGGGCCAGGGTGCGGGCCTCCTGGTGTAGCATCGCCAGGTGTTCAGCGTGGACATCCAGCTCCCGGGGCAGCCCCAGGGTGTCCACCAGATCCTTGAGGGCCCGGCGCTGGCGCTTGTGGCCGGGGTAGGCCTCCGCATCCACCAGGTCCAGTACGGCCCCCAGGCGTCGGGCCGAGACCCGCACCTGATGGAGCAGTTCGGGGTCCCCCGCCCAATTCTTTGCCGCGAGCAATTCCTGTAGGCGCGCCAGCCGGACCTCAAGGGCGCGGTGCAACAGGATCGCCAGGTCGGCTGGGTGCATCAGATGATTGTAGACGCGATTTTGAAAAGCGAAAAAATGGCGTAAGCTGGGAGGACCATGGAACACATCCACATCAAAGGTGCTCGCGAGCACAACCTCAAGAACCTCGACCTGTCGCTGCCGCGCAACAAGCTGGTGGTGATCACGGGCCTGTCCGGGTCGGGCAAATCGAGCTTGGCCTTCGACACGCTCTATGCCGAAGGACAGCGCCGCTACGTGGAGAGCCTGTCGGCCTATGCGCGGCAGTTCCTGGACCAGATGGAGAAGCCCGATGTCGACAGCATCGAGGGCCTCTCCCCGGCCATTTCCATCGAGCAGAAGACCACCAGCAAGAACCCCCGCTCCACGGTGGCGACCGTGACGGAGATCTACGACTACCTGCGCCTGCTCTACGCCCGCACGGGCAAGCCCACCTGCGTGGGCTGCGGGGAGCCCATCGCCAGCCAGACCATCCAGGAGATGACAGACCAGATCCTGGCCAAACCCGAGGGTACCAAGCTGCAGCTGCTGGCCCCCGTGGTGCGGGGCCGCAAGGGCGAGTACAAGAAGCTGCTCCAGGACCTCATGAAGCGTGGCTACATCCGCGCCCGGGTGAATGGAAAGATGCTGGACCTCAGCGAGGGCATCCCCGACCTGGACAAGCAGAAGAAGCACACGCTGGAGGTGGTCATCGACCGGCTGAAGGTGAGTCCCGCCCTCCAGTCCCGCCTGGCCGACAGCCTGGAAATCGCCTGCAACCTGGCTGAGGGGTCGGCCCTGATCCTGCTGGAGCCTGAACCCGGCCAGAAGGCTGGCTCGGAACAGCTCTTCTCCAGCAAGCTGGCCTGCAACAACATGAAGTGCGACAAGTTCGGCCAGGGACTTCCGGAACTGGAACCCCGCTCCTTCTCCTTCAACAGCCCCTATGGTGCCTGTCCCACCTGCGACGGCCTGGGCTTCAAGCGCCAGTTTGCCGAGGAACTCATCATTCCCAATCCAGCCCTCTCCATCAACGAAGGCGCCATCCAGGCCAGCGGCTGGAAGAGTGTTTCTGAGGATGGCTGGCGCTCCCAGCTCATGGACCAACTGTCCCGGAAGATGAAGTTCAGCCTGGATACTCCCTGGAAGAAACTGCCCGCGGAGATCCGGCGGCTGGTGCTCCACGGCACGGAGAAGGAGATGCGCTTCACCTACGAGAGCAGGCGCAACCAGAACCGCTACGACTTCGTCCACCACTTCGAGGGCGTCATCGGCAACCTGGAGCGCCGCTACCGGGAGACCACCAGCGAGGAGATCCAGGCGGAGATGGAGCAATCCATGCGCGTGATCCCCTGCGAGGAATGCGGTGGCCAGCGGCTCAAGCCCGAGGTTCTCGCGGTTTACGTGGGCGGCCTCAACGTGGCTCAGGTGGTGGCCAAGAGTGTGCGTGACTCCCGGCAGTGGTTCGAAGAGATCGCCCTCGAAGGCAAGGATGCGGTCATCGCTGAAAAGGTCTTGAAGGAGATTCGTGAGCGTCTGGGCTTCCTGGACGACGTGGGTCTTGGCTACCTCACCCTGGACCGTAGCGCTGCCACCCTATCGGGCGGCGAAGGCCAGCGCATCCGTCTGGCCACCCAGATCGGCTCCAAGCTCCAGGGCGTGCTCTACGTGCTGGACGAGCCCAGCATCGGCCTGCACCAGCGGGACAACCTGCAGCTCATCCACACGCTCCAGGAGATGCGGGATCTGGGCAACACGGTGCTGGTGGTGGAGCATGACCTGGAGACCATCCTTGCCGCAGATCACGTGTTGGACATGGGCCCCGGCGCCGGAGAGCACGGTGGCTTCGTGGTGGCCCAAGGCACCCCAGAGGAGATCGCCCGTACCAAGGGTTCCATCACGGGCGACTTCCTGTCCGGCCGCGACAGCATTCCCGTGCCCCGCAAGCGGCGGAAGGCCAGTCGTGGCTACCTGACCGTGCTGGGCGCCGAGGAGAACAACCTCAAGAAGGTGGATGCGGAGTTCCCCATTGGCATCTTCACCTGCGTCACGGGTGTGAGCGGCTCCGGCAAGAGCACCCTCGTGAACGAGATCCTCTACAAGGCCCTGGCCAACCAGCTCCACCAGGGTGTGCATGTCGTGGGCAAGCACAAGGCCATCCTAGGGCTGGAGGCCGTGGACAAGGTCATCGACATCGACCAGGCCCCCATCGGGCGTACACCCCGCAGCAATCCCGCCACCTACACGGGCCTCTTCACGCCCCTGCGCGAACTCTTCGCCCAGTTGCCTGAAAGCAAGGCCCGGGGTTACGCGCCTGGGCGCTACAGCTTCAACGTGAAGGGTGGCCGCTGCGAGAAGTGCGAGGGCGACGGCGTCCTCAAGATCGAAATGCACTTCCTCCCGGATGTCTATGTCACCTGCGAACAGTGCAAGGGCAAGCGGTACAACCGCGAGACCATGGAAATCCACTACAAGGGCAAAAGCATCTCAGACGTGCTGAACATGACAGTGGAGGAGGCCCTGGAACTCTTCGGCCCCATCCCTGTCCTGGCCAACAAGCTGCAGACCCTCACGGATGTGGGTCTGGGCTACATCCGCCTGGGACAGAGTGCCACCACGCTCTCTGGCGGCGAGGCCCAGCGCGTCAAGCTGGCCAAGGAGCTGAGCAAGCGGGCGACTGGCCGCACGGTTTACATCCTGGACGAGCCCACCACGGGCCTGCACCTCAAGGACATCCAGAAGCTGCTGGAAGTGGTGAACCGGCTGGTGGAGACTGGCAACACACTCATCGTCATCGAACACAATCTGGACGTCATCAAAACGGCCGACTGGATCCTGGACTTGGGTCCCGAAGGGGGTGCCGCCGGAGGCAAGATCATCGCTCAGGGCACCCCTGAACAGGTGGCCAAGGCCAAGGCCAGCGTCACCGGGAAGTACCTGGCGCCGTATCTGAAGTAGGGCCTAAGCGCGAGTGCACCTAGGCGTACAGATCTACCCGCTGCCCGACGCCATCGTTCTTGGCTGCCCGCTGGGCGACTTCCGCGCCCTTGCTGGCGCTGGGTTCCGCGAACTTCTGGAACTGCTGCGCCGCCAGGGTGTTGCGAACATTCTGGTCTCGGATGCTGTTAGCCGTGGCGCTGCTGATCTGCACAGATCCTCCTGACAACCCTATCGGTCGTCCCGCTTCTTAGCTTGAGCGGCCCGCAGCATGGCCGCCACACTCTGGAGGGGGAGCTTGGCCTCAGCCGCGGCGCGGTTCTCGGCGGCGATGGCCTCAAAGACCTCACGCCGATGGACTTGGACACTGCGTGGGGCCTTGATGCCCAAGCGGACGCCATCCTTGGTGATGCCGAGAACGATGACCTCGACTTCTCCGCCAATGATGATGGACTGCTCAGGCTTCCGGGTAATGACAAGCATCTGGGAAGGCTACCAGAGCCAGTCAGTCTTGGGGGATGATGGGGAAGCGAAGGGGATACTTCTCCGCGCTGAGGACGATCTGGAAGCCGATCTTTGACCTGACATTGATGACGAGGGGCCCGGCCAGGTTAGTGGTCATGAACTTGGCGTTCTCGGGAATCACGACCAGGGTCAGCACCAAGGCCTCCTCTGGGGATTCCAGATGCAGGGCCTCAGATTCTTCTTCCCCGAGGGGGACGCTGTAATCGGGCTTCACACTGGCCGGGTCGATGCAGATGAAGGACACCTCGTCCCGCTCCACGGACTGGAGGAACTTGAGGGGGTAGCCGTCGTGGGGCTCCAGCAGGCGAAAGCCCCGCAGCTCCGGAAAGCCCAGCAAGCCCTTGGGAAAAGTCAGAAGGACGCTGCCATCGCTGTCGATGATTGGATCTTGATTCTGGGTCATGGCCGTCCCGGGTTGTTCAGGATCACGGTATCGGCCGATTCCGCTTCTTCCTCAATTTCCACGGCCCCCGCCTCAAACACGGCCCAGAGGGCGTCCAGGCGCTTGCGGCGGAAGCGGGGATTGGGAATGGTGCGCTCCAGGGCCTCGCGGGTGGCGGGGGGATGGGTGAGTCGGGCCAGGAGCCACCGGTTGCCCAGCTCCATGACGGCGCCCACGTCACCCTCGTTGCCCCACTGCCATCGCATGGCCGTCAGCTTCATGGCCCGCTCCACGGCGAGGTCACCCAGGTGGCGGATCTTGTCCACCACAGGGTCGTGCTTGGGTGGGGAGTAGGCCCGAATGCGCTTGAGCAGGTGTCGCATCTCCTTGGGCAGGCTGGCCAGACGGGGGCCGATCTCGGGATCCTCCCGCTTGGTGTCCGCCTCGTCAGCCAGGGTGCGGAGCAGGGGCAGCAGCAGGGCGGCGTCCCGACTGGCGTAGCTGATCTGAGCATCGCGCAGGGGGCGCAGCATCCAGTTGGAATCCTGCTCCTCCTTGGGGATCTCCAGTCCCAGCTTGAGGCGGGCCATGGTCTTCAGGCCCGGCTGAGGATAGCCCAGGGCCCGGGAGAGCAGCATGGTGTCGAAGATGCTGTCGGGCACCACGTCGTAGATACGCTTGAAAACGATGCCATCCCCGGAGAAGTCGTGGACGATCCAGGGGACCTGGGCCATGGCCTGGAGGGCCGGGCGCATGAACTCGTCCATGGGCAGGGGATCCACCAACCAGGCCTGGTCGTGGGTGGCCACCTGCATGAGGGCCAGGACGCAGTGGTGCATGCCCGTGAGGCTGCACTCGATGTCCACGGCCAGCACCCCGGCCGCATGCCACAGGGGCAGCGCCGCCTGCAGCTTCTCGGGCGTGTCCACGTAGGTTGTGGGGAGGTCGAAATGATCCAACACCATCCAACCAGTGTGCCGCACTTGGGCCTCGATTACCCTTAAGACTCCGCAGGAATTCTGGAGACCGCAATGAATCGACCCCTCTTCTGGACCACCTTCGGCACGGTCTTCCTGGCCGAGGTGGGCGACAAGACCCAGCTGGCGGCCATGACGGCCACGGTGCGCAGCGGACAGATCCTCACGGTGTTCCTCGCCGCCAGCGCGGCCCTGGTCTGCGCCACGGCCATCGGGGTGGCCTTGGGCGGCGTGCTCTTCAAATACATTCCCGAGGCCGCCATCAAATGGACCGCAGGCTGCGCCTTCATCGGCGTGGGACTCTGGGTACTGATCAAGGGCTGAGGCAATTCAGGGGCGGGGTCATTGATATAAAAAAATGTCACAAAGGCCAGCACCCCCGCACCCCATGGTTAACGACAACAAGATGGCCTCCCGGGATCCCACGGGGCGCCATTCATTTCTTGAACGGGGCCGCCACGGCGGTTCCCCAGCGCGGCTCTGGCCGCACGGAGACAACATGATCAGCAAGCTCATCGGCACGGCGACCCTCTTCGCAGCCGGCACCCTCATGGCCGGCGGGCCGGCCAGCCTCGGCGCGATCCACGTGGAGGCCTTCGGGGCCGAGGCAGCCCTCAGCCAGGCTGGCGACTGCGGCGCCAAGGATGCCAAGGAGGACGCCAAGGCCCCGGCCCATGCCAAGGACGACAAGGCCAAGGACGCCTCCTGNGGTAAGGGCAGNTGTGGCAGCAAGGANGTGAAGGCCAAGAAGGGCACCAAGACTGCCAAGGATGCCAAGTGCGGGAAGGATAAGAAGGACGCCTCCTGCGGCAAGGACAAGAAGGAAGCNTCCTGCGGCAAGGACAAGCAGTAGCGTTGGAGTCGGGCCATGACGCAGCAGACCTTCACCGGAGTGGGCNTGGGCCTCCGCCGAACTCATCTTGAGGAAGTGGCGCGCCGCGAAGATCACGGCGTGCCCTTCTGGGAGACCTGCCCCGAGAACGTCATCGGGGATGGAGGACGGCATTTCCGCTGGGCCTCCTCCATCCTCGACCGGGATCCCGTGCTCACCCACGGGCTCACGGTCTCGGTGGGGGGCTTTGACGCCTGGGACCAGGACTACCTGCGGGACCTTGGTGCCTTTCTGCACCGTGTGGAGGCGCCCTGGCACTCGGAGCACCTCTGCTTCACCCGGGTGGACGAGAATTGCCTGCATGAACTGTTGCCCCTGCCCTTCACGCGGGACTCGGCCCGGCACACCATCCGGCGGGTGCGCGAGCTTCAGGCCCAGCTGCCGGTGCCCCTGGTGCTGGAGAACATCACCTACTACGCGGAACTGGGCCATGCGGACATGGACGAGGCCGACTTCATCTGCGAGGTTCTCGAAGGGGCCGATGCGGGCTGGCTCCTGGATGTGAACAACGTCTATGTGAACGCCCTTAACTTTGGCTTCGATCCCAAAGCATGGCTGGCCCAGATGCCCCTGGAGCGAGTGGTCCAGCTGCACATCGCGGGGCACAAGCGCTTCGGAGACCTCACCGTAGATACCCATGGCGCCGATGTCATTGAGCCCGTCATCGACCTCATGCAGTGGGTCCTGGCCCGCGTGGGCCGCCCCTTGCCCGTGCTCCTGGAGCGGGATAACCACATCCCCGACCTGGAACTCCTCCTGGCGGAGCGGGCCCAGCTCCAGCGCGGCTACGATGCGGTCTTGGCCCCAGTGGAGGCGCCCCATGCCTGAGGGCCGCACTCAGCGACTGCAGCAGGCCGCCGCCGCCTTCATTCTTGAAGCCGACGAGGCGGCCCTGGAAGCCGATCCCGCTCGGGTGTCCCGGCGCCTGGGGCTCAGCCCCGCGGACCAGCAGAGCTTCACTCAACAGCTGCCGGCTTGGCTCACCTACCGAGAGCTGGCCCGCATGAGCCTCCTGGAACCGCTCGAAACCATGTTTCCCGTACTCAGGGCGCTCCTGGGCCCCGAGGATTGGGTGATCTGCACCCAGGCCTTCCTGGATGCCCGGCTGGTTCGAAGTCCCCATTATCGCGACATCGCCCCGGCCTTCCTGGGATGGCTGGCAGAGAACCGCTGGGGTCAAGCCCGGTGGCCATTCCTTCTGGAATTGGCGCATGCCGAGGTTCTCGAGGTGCTGGTGGCCCGCTACCCGGACTCTGAGCTTCCGGGTGGACTCAAGGAGGAGCCGGACGCTGACTTCTTTCTCGCCTGGAATGCCGCCACCCAGGTTGTTTCCTATACCCACGCGGTCCACCGGGCCAGCGAGGCCAATCCCATTCCCGAGGCCCGCCCCACCCAACTTCTGGCCTATCGGGACGCGGAAGGGGATGTCTTCCTGATGGAACTTACTTCTGCCACGGCTTCCCTCCTGGTGCAGGCTCGGACCATCCCTGTGGACGAAGCTGCCGCAGCCCTGGGCCTGGCGGACCTGGAACCAGTCCTCACCCTGCTTCGAGACCTACGCCAGAAGGGCGCTCTCGACGGCTTCTCCCCGATCCCCCTGACCTGAGGTCCCCATGTTCCGACGCACCCTCCTGCCAGCCCTCCTGCTGGTTCTGCCCCTTAGTGCCCAGAGCCGGGCCTTCCGCCCCGATGAGACTCACACGGTGCTGGGCTTCAAGGCATCCACCTTGCTCTTCGATGTGCCAGGCCGCTTCACGAAGTACAAGGTCGAAATCCAGGGTGACCCCGCCGCCCCCACCGGGGCATCGGTGCGCCTGGAGATCGATGCCAGTTCCCTCAGCACCGATAACAGCTCCCGGGATACCCACCTGCGCTCCGCGGATTTCTTCGGCGTGGCCAAGTACCCCAAGATCACCTTCGTATCAAAGGAGGTCCGCCGCGAGGGGGATCGGGTGATCGTTAAGGGTAGTCTCAGCTTGCATGGGGTCAGTCGCGATCTGGAACTGCCCTTCTTAGCGGCAGAGGGTTTCAACGGTGCCGGTGTGAAAACCTGGTCCTACCGCACGACCCTGCCCCTGGACCGCCTGGATTTCGGGGTGGGTGCAGAAAGCGTGGCCGCCAAGATCAGTCTCAAGCGACAGGTGGAACTGGACCTGCTCCTGGTGGGCTTCTTCGAGTCGCCCAGGAAGTAGGGCTTGCCGCCAGCTTCGTCGCAGCAGACACTGGCTGCGACATGACGGCAGCCTCTCCCAGCGAACAGGATCTGATCCAACGATCCACCACCGGTGACTCGGATGCCTTCGGGGCCCTGGTGCAACCCCACCTGGGCCTCTTCTACAACGGCGTCCTCCGCATTCTTGGCAATGAGGCTGATGCAGAGGATGCCCTCCAGGACGCCCTGATCAGCATCCACAGGGACCTGCCCCGCTTCGAGGGACGCAGCAGGTTCAGCAGTTGGGGCTACCGGATCTGCCTGAACGCGGCCCTCATGGTGCGCCGCAGCCGGGTGCGGATTCGAGATATGGAGCGCCCGGATCCCCTGCCCCTGGGGCCCTTTGATGACCGCGGTCACCACCAGGAGTCAGAGCATGGGACTGAGTGGCAGGTGGAGGCCCAGGCCCACCTCTTGGTGGAGCAGCAGGAAATGCGCGCCGTTCTCCTGCGGGCGCTGGATGAGCTGCCCGATTCGCATCGGATCGTTTTCGTGCTGAAGGATATGGAAGATTGGGAGACCGAGGAGATCGCCGAGCACCTGCAGGTTCCGGCGGGGACCGTGCGGCAGCGGCTCCACCGAGCCCGGGTGCAGCTTCAGGCACGTCTCCGCACCTACATCCAGGGAGGCCGTCCATGAGGCTCATGCCCTCCTGCCATGACGTGCAGATGGAACTCACGGAATACCTGGAGGGGACCTTGCCCTTGCGGCGACGCCTGGGCATCTGGCTTCACTTGCGGCTCTGTCGAGTCTGTGCTGGGGTTTTGCGCGGCCTGCGGGCCCTGCCGCTCTTGGCCCGGCAACTGCTAGGTCCGGCCGAACCGGTCCCAGATGCCGCGTTGCGTGCTTTGGCTAGGATGCAGCAGAAGCAGTCCGACTAGGTGCGCCTCAGCGTGATGATGACGATCTCCGGGGGGGCGGCAATGCGGATGGGCAGGCCGACCACGCCCAGGCCCCGGCTGACGTAAAGGAGATCGGGACCTTCCCGGTAGAGGCCCTGGGTACGGGGACCGATCAGGCGGGCGCTGCTGAAGCCTGGAATGGGGTTGATCTGACCGCCGTGGGTATGGCCCGACAAGGTGAGGCGCGCCCCCGCAGCCAGGGCTTCTTCCCACTCGCTGGGGCGGTGGTTCATGCAGAGTCGGAAGACGTCGCTGGGCAGATCTCGGGTGGCCTCGGCAGGGCGGGGGCCCGGCCCGTAGACCAGGCGGGCGAAGCGGCCGTTTCGGGCCATGGGGTCCTGAAGCCCCAGCAGGGCCAGGGTGGAGCCCCCACGCTGGATCAGGGCCGCGGCGTTCTCCAGGCAGCGGATTCCGGCGCCCTCTAAGTCGCGCCAGATGGGCCCAGGATCGTCGAAGTAGTCGTGATTTCCCAGCACCGCGAAGCGGCCCAGGGGCGGGTGGAAGCCTTGGAAGGCGATTAACAGTGGCTCCAGTTCCTCGGGGCGGCTGTCCACCAGGTCGCCTGTGAAGAGCAGGAGCTCAGGCCGTTCGCGCTCTGTGAGCTCCCGCCAGCGTCGCAAGGTCTTGGCGCCAACCAGGGGACCCGCGTGCAGGTCGCTGAGCTGGGCCAGGCGCAGCCCATCCAGGCCCGGGGGCAGGTCTGGGAAGGTCAGCTCCAGCCGAGTGATCTGGGGATCGCTGAAAGCCTCCTGGGCACCTACAACACCAAAGGCCATGGCGGCCCCCGTGCTGGCCACGGCGGACGTCCGGAGGAACGCCCGGCGGCTGGGGTCCACCGGAGCTTCCTCAAGGGAATCCACCTCTGCTACAGGCTTGCGGAAGATTCGCCAGGCCCATTCCGCCAGCATGGCGATGAGCAGGTGCATGACCGTGAAGGCCTGGAAGTAGAAGCCAATCCGGGACAGGAACTGCAGCAGGGGCAGGGCGCCATGCCCACCCAGGCCCAGCAGGCGCAGGCCCGCGAAGAGGATCAGGGGCAGGTGGAAGAAGAACAGGAGCCAGGGCAGTGGCCGGTGGAACCGGTCCGGCAACTCCAGACATAGAAGCCGCAGGTGCAGCCACTGGACCAGGAGGATGAGGACGAGGGCAAGGAGGAAAGGCATGGAGTCCTAGTGTGCCAAGGGAGTGATTCAGATCACATTTTGAGATTTCGTCTCAAAATAATTGAATTTGAATAAAAAGTAGTTGAGACTCAGTCTCGAAATGAACTTGCCCCTGCCTCCTCTCCCCACGCCCCTCGCGGTGCCCCGGATTCTGGTTGCCCTCCAGGCAGAGCAGCCCTGCTTGGAGCGGAGCGTCTTCGCCATGGGCACTCGCCTGCAGATCCATCTCGAGGGACCCGGCGATCTAGGCCAGGCCTCAGAACGGGCTCTGGCTGAGTCGGCCCGTATCGAGGCTGCCTGCTCCACCTGGAACCCAGCGTCTGCCTGGAGCCGCCTGAACGCGGCCCAAGGTGCCGCCGTGGCCCTCGACCGGGAGTGGATTGCCCTGCTTACCGAGATCCAGGTCTGGACGCGGCGTACCGGGGGAGCCTTTGACCCGGTTCTCATGGCGCTCATGAGGGCCTGGGGGATTCGGGAGGGAGGGCGCGTGCCTGACCCGGCCACCCTGGCCGAGGCGCGCCAGGCCTCTGGAGCCCACCTGTTGGCGTTGGATTCCCGGTTAGACACGGCTCAGTTGGGCAGCTCAATGGCCGGCGTGGAGGAGGGCGGCTTCCTGAAAGGCTATGCCCTGGACGCAATGCGCCGGGCGGCGGCGACACCCGCCGGCTGGATGGATTTTGGTGGCCAGGTAGTGGCTTGGGGTCGGCCCCAGCCGGTGGATTTCGCCGATCCCCAGGACCGCCTGCGATCCAGAGGCACGGTGTTGCTGGTGAATGCCTCCCTCTCCTGCAGCGGCACCTCGGAGCGGGGCCGCCACATCCTGAATCCCCGCAGCGGGGAACCCTGCCCAGCCTGGGGCAGCACGGCCGTGGTGCGGCCCGATGGGCTGTCGGCTGATGTGCTTTCCACCGCCCTCTACGTGCTGGGTCCTGAGGCCGGTCTGGCCTGGGCGGAGCAGAACCAGGTGGCGGCGGCCTTCTTTCTGAACGATGGGAGCGTCCGGCAGTCCCGGGCCTTCCAGGATCTCCACCCCACCCTGATTCCCCGGGAGCCTCGATGAAAGCCCTACTTACTCCACTTGCCTGCGCCCTGATGGTGGCACCCCTGGCTGCCCAAGAGCGGCCTGACACGGAGCAGCGGGTGACCCTGCTGGAGCGCAAGCTGCAGATCCTCACCCAAGAGCTGGAGAACCAGAAGACCGGAGCCGACAAGCCAGCGACCGGTGGGGAGGGGGCTTACGGCCTGGGGGCGGCGGCCTCGAAGGTCTATGGAGCCCCAGCGGGGCTCTCCGTGGGCGGTTACGGCGAGTTCCTCTACCAGAACTTCGCCGGGAAACTCCAGGACGGTACCATCGCCCCCCAGAACAACCAGCTCGATGCCCTGCGGGCGGTGTTCTACATCGGCTACCACTTCAGCGACCGCATCGTGTTCAACAGTGAGGTGGAGTTCGAGCACAGCGGGTATTCCGATGAGCACCCCGAAGGCGAGGCCATCGTCGAGTTCGCCTACCTGGATTTCCTCATCCGGAAGGAACTCAATATCCGCGCGGGCCAGCTGCTTCTGCCCATGGGCTTCACCAACGAGATGCACGAGCCGCCCACGGTGCTGAGCGCCGCGCGGCCCTTCGTGGAGCGGGAGGGGGGCATCCTCCCCACCACCTGGCATGAGAACGGCTTGGGCCTTCACGGGGAGCTGCCAGGCAACCTGAACTACCGGCTCTATGTCGTGAACGGCATGAACGCCGCGGGCTTCAACGCCAGCGGGATCAGCGGAGGGCGCCAGGACGGCAACAAGGCCAATGCCGAGCGCTTCGCCTTGACCGGCCGCCTGGACTGGCACCCGGTGCTGGGTAGCACCGTGGGCTTCAGCTTCTACCGTGGCAACAGCGTGGTGGAGACGCCCCACGAGGCGCCCATCCTGGGCCTCACCATTCCCACCGCGGTCACGGAAGTCCACGCGGAATATCGGGTCCAAGGATGGCAGTTCCGCGCCCTCTATGCCCGCACCAGCCTGGGCCAGCGCGAGTTGGAAAGCCTGGGCTCCGCCGCGGATCCCGCCGCTACCGGCACCCGCCAGTGGGGCGGCTACCTGGAGGCGGGCTACGACCTCCTGAGCCGCAGCGGTTCCCGCCAGGCCCTCATCCCCTTCCTGCGCTGGGAGCGACTGAACCTGCAACAGCAGGTGGCCAGTGGCGTGGTGGCGGACTTGGCCAATGACCAGACTGTCCACACCTTGGGCATCAGCTGGAAGCCCATCCCCCAGGTGGCCGTGAAGGCCGACTTCTCCCAGGTGCGGAACGGGGCTCGCAGCGGCCGCAACCAGTGGGACCTGGCCCTGGGCTACGAGTTCTGATGGCCGCCCACGCAACCCCAAGCCGCCGCCGCGGCCGTTGGATCTTCGCGGGCGGGGGGTTGCTAGCCGTCCTCCTGTCCGGATGCGGAGGCCGTGCCGCGGGACCCGAGACACAGGCCCTGGCGGCGGTGGGCCGCTCGATCTTCTTCGATGGCGCCCTGTCGGACCCCGCGGGCCAGTCCTGTGCCAGCTGCCACGATCCCGGGCACGGGTTCACGGATCCGCGCGGCATGGCCACCTCCGAAGGCGTCCTCGCCCATGCGTTCGGCAGCCGCAACGCCCCGACCGCAGCCTATGCCGCCTTCTCCCCGGTCTTCTATTACGACGGCGCCAATGGCGGCTACCGGGGCGGCCAGTTCCTGGACGGACGGGCCTCGACACTGGCGGACCAGGCCCAGGGACCGCCGCTGAATCCCATTGAAATGCACAATCCTGACAGCGCCAGCTATGCGGCCAAGGTGGCTTCCCGCCCCTATGCGGACCAGTTGCGCAGCCTCTTTGGCGCCGAGGTATTCGTCGATCCCGCCCACGCCATGGCGAGCATCGCCAAGGCAGTGGAGGCCTTCGAGCGGTCGCGGGAAGTCTCGCCCTTCAGCTCCAAATATGACGCCTACCTGGCCGGCAAGACGGAACTGACGCCACTGGAGTCACAGGGGCTGGGCTTCTTTGAGGGCCGGGCCGGCTGCTCGGCCTGCCACCCCAGCCGCCCGGGGGCCGACGCACAGCGTCCGCTGTTCACGGACTTCACCTACGACAACATCGGCCTCCCCCGCAACCCGGAGAACCCGTTCTACACCCAGTCCGCCGCGGTGAATCCGGCCGGCTTCGCCTTTGTAGACATTGGACTGGCGGGCAACCCCCGAGTGATACGGGACGGCGCGGCCCGGGCCAATCTGGGCCGCTTCAAGGTGCCCACCCTGCGGAATGTGGCCCTCAGTGCGCCCTACACCCACAACGGTGTCTTCGGCACGCTCAGGGAGGTGGTGGCCTTCTACAACCGGAGGGATGTGGCTCCGGCCCGCTTCGGCCCACCCGAGGTTCCGGAGACAGTGAACCGGACTGAACTGGGCGACCTGGGCCTGACCGAAGCCGAGGAGGACGCCCTCGTGGCCTTCCTGACCACCCTCACTGATGGATACCCCAGCCCATGATCCGCGTCCTCGCCCCCCTCTTCCTGACCTCAGCCCTCATCGCGGGCCTGCCCTCCACCCAGGAGGCCCTGGCCCTCGCCTTCCCCGGGGCGACCCTCACCCGCAAGGAACACTGGCTCTCCGAGCCTCAGGCCCAGCGGGTGAAGGAACTCGCGGGCACACCCCTGGCGGGGCTCTGGCAGGTCGCCTACGAGGCCCACAGGGAGGGCCGCCTCCTGGGCGTGGCCTTGCTGGACACCCACCGAGTCCGCACCCTGCCCGAGACCGTGCTGGTAGCTGTGTCGCCCGATGGCCGCATCCTCCGCGTGGAACTGCTGGCGTTCCGGGAACCCCAGGACTACATCGCCAAGGAGGCCTGGCTGCGTCAGTTCGATGCCAAGCGGCTGGAGCCCCAGCTTTCCCTCAAGGGTGCCATCCGCCCCCTGGCGGGTAGCACGCTCACAGCCAACGCCCTGGTCGACGCGGCGCGTCGCGGGCTAGCCTTGGAGCAGGTGTTGTACGGAGAGGCGAAGTGAAGCCGGAACTGGAGCGCCAATCCCCCATGGGCGAGAGCTGGCCCATGCAGATGTTCGAGCGCTGGACGCTGCACCTTGGCACCCTTGCCACGGGGCTGTCAGGACTCGGCTACGGCTGGCTGCGGTATTACGGGCACGTGCAGGGGGACTTTGGCCTTGAGCCCCATCCCCTGCAGGCCCTGGTTCAGCATCTCCACGTGCTGGCAGCGCCTCTGCTGCTGTTCGCCCTGGGCCTCACCGTGCGGGGGCACCTGGGTTCTAAGCTGCGCTCGCAGAACCGGGACGGCCGCCGTCTGGGACTGGGCCTGGCCTTCCTCATCGCGCCGATGGTCATGACGGGCTACCTCGTGCAGGTGGCCACATCCCCCGCCTGGCGCCTGGGGTTCGCCTGGACCCACCCCCTGGCCAGCCTGCTCTTCCTGGGGGCCTACCTGGGCCACGGTCTGCGGGCCTGGCTGAAGCGTTGAGCCCGGAGCCGCCAAGGCTTGGCGCTTAGCGGCTTTGCCGTGAGGAAACGCGCAGTCCGGGGGGGGGTGCCTGATGTGTGTCCAAAGCTCCCTTGGGTGCAGGTGCCGCAAGGAGAATACCCGGACCGGACTAGACTGGTGCATGGCCAGCATCCGCATCCTCTCAGACCAGGTGGCGAACCAGATCGCGGCTGGGGAAGTGGTCGAGCGGCCCTCCTCGGTCCTGAAGGAACTGGTGGAAAACGCCCTGGATGCCGGAGCCCGGCGCATCGAGGTGACCTGGGAGGAGGGCGGCAAGCGTCTTCTGGAAGTGGCGGATGATGGCTCAGGCATGGCGCGGGACGATCTGTACCTGGCTCTGGAGCGTCACGCCACCAGCAAGGTGCGCACGGCAGAGGACCTGGGCCACTTGGCCACCTTCGGCTTCCGGGGTGAGGCCCTGCCCAGCATCGCCGCTGTAAGTCGCTTTGACCTCACCAGTGCTCAAGCCGAGGGCGCTGGCCAGCTCCTGCGCTGCGAGTTTGGCATCATCAGGGGTGTCACGCCCACGCCCCGCAGCTGCGGGACCACGGTGAGCGTCCGTGACCTGTTTGCGCAGCTACCCGCCCGGCGGCGCTTTCTGAAGTCCACGGACACGGAGCACGCCCAGCTCTGGGGTGCCGTGGCCCGCTTGGCGCTGAGTGCCCCCGGTGTGCACTGGACCATCCGTTCCGATCGAGGCGCGGCCCTGGTGCTCCCCCCGGTGGAGGATGCAGGTCAGCGCCTGGCTCCCCTGCTGGGGGAGAAACTCTCTCGCCTGGCGCCCTTCGTGAACGGCGAGACGCCTTGGTGCTTGCGGGGCTTCGTCTCGCCACCGGACCTCAGCTTCCGGGACCGGAACCACCTGTATCTCTTCGTGAATGGTCGCGCTGTGCGGGATCGCCTCCTACTGGCGGCCCTTTCCGAGGGTTGGTCCGGCACCTTCGCCAAGGGCTCTTACCCCGCGGCCCTGCTCTTCCTGGAGGTGCCCCCCGAAGCCGTGGATGTGAACGTGCATCCCACCAAAGCTGAGGTGCGCTTCCGGGAGCCCCAGCGGATCTTCGCCTGGGTGCGCACCGCCACCGAAGAGGCGTGGGCTCAGCTGCGCGGGGGCCTGGCCTCGGTGCTGGAGTTGCCGCCCAAACCCTTGGATACCGAACTGGACCTGGACCCCCGGCGGCTGGCGCCCCAGCATCCCCGCCTCTGGTCCGACCATTCAGGCGGTGCGCTCGGCAGCTACCAGGCCATGCGTGAGACCTTTGGGACACGGCCCCTGGATCGGGACTACCCGCTTGAACCGGAGTCCTCCGGTGTGGCCGAGTCCGTGGTTTCCGGGACTTCCATCCGCTACCTGGGTGCCTTCCAACAGACCTACCTGCTGGCGGAAATCGTGGGGGACCGTGGGCCTGAGCTCTGGATCGTCGACCAGCACGTGGCCCACGAACGGGTGCTGTTTGAGCGCCTATTCCTGCGCCGCCACGCCCCCGCCATCCAGCCTCTGATGCCCCCGAAGGTCGTGCAGTTGGGGCCTGAGGCGCTGGCTCGGCTCCTGCCCTTCCAGTCCGAGCTGGAGGCTGCGGGGTTAGACCTGGAGGCCTTCGGAGCCGATTCGCTGGTGGTGCGTGGCCTGCCGGACTTCCTGGCGGAGCGTGATCCCCAGGCCCTCCTGGAAGACCTGCTGGCCCGCCTGGAGCGGGAGGGTCGCGTGGATCTCGATACCTTCCGGCGGGATCTCAACGCTGAGCTGGCCTGCCGGGCCGCCATCAAGAAGCACCATGCCCTGCCGAACGAACTTGCCCTTCGTTTGATTCAGGATCTGCTGGCCTGCGAGGTTCCCAATACCTGTCCCCACGGGCGCCCCATCCTCAAGAAGCTCACGCTTGATGACCTGGAACGGAGCTTCGGCCGCAGAGTCTGAGACCGCTCACCCTCTGGAGCGCCGCAGCTGTTCAGCCACCAGGTCCACCCCCAGCCTTCGGGCTGTGGCGTAGAGGGCAGGACGGGCCAGGCCCGGTTCGCAGGCTTGGCTGAAGCGCAGACTCTGGGCCATCAAGTGAAAAGGGTCCGCACAAGGGTGGCCCAGGGTTTCCCAGGCGGGATAGCCCGGTGCGGTCGCAGCCGCCTCGCCGCCCCAGCGCATCCGCAGGCGGTCCCAGGTGGGATGACCCGAGGGAGGTGGCAGCTCCGGACGGCACTGGTCCTCCCGCAGATCCGCCTGGAGGGCCGCCGTCCAGTCGGGTGGAGGCTCCCGGGGCAACCGAAGGTCCAGCCACTCAGCCAGAGGTGGCTCTGGCCCGGTCCCCAGACCCAGGCTGGGAGGCAGCAGTGTTGCCAGGCCAGGGCCCGGGCCCAGGCCACGGGTCCAGGCGCGGAGTCGGGGGTCCAGCATCCAAGCACCGTCTGGCAGGGAGCAGAGCCAGGGTTCCTCCCGGTGGGGCTCGAGGTCCAGGGGCAGGCTTGCCAACACCAGGGGTTCCCCATGGCGCTGGAGCTCGGCCCAGGGGAGGGAGGGATCGAGCCTGCCCTGTGGCAGGAGAAGGCCTGTGGCATCCTGGCTGCCCAATAGGTATTCCCACCAGCCCTGGGGCAGAAGGGTCATGTTTTCTGGCACCAGGCACGCCAGGAAAGGGGGCAGGACGAGGGCCCCGGCCTCATCGACGGCCCCCAGCAGGGGAATCCAGCGCAGGCGTTGGGCCTGGTCCAGCAGGACCAATCCCAGGGCCATCCAGACCTGGCCATCCCCCACCAGGAGCGCCTCCCAGGCCCAGGCCCGGGCCTCATCCTCCCGGGGGCCTCGCTGGCCGGGGGGCGCCGTGGCGCAGCTTCGCGATTCACTCAAGGAGAGGCCTTGGGCTGAATTCCGTGGGTCGAGCCAGGACCCGGGGCCCTGTGGCGCGGCGGGCTTCCTGCGCCAGTTGTGGCCAGCTACCCTCCCGCCCGCCCAGGAGCCATCCCCCCAGCGCCGACCCTGATCAAAGCCCCAGGGGGGCTTCCAGTCGCCAAGCCAGGGGGCTCTCAGCACTGGAGCATGCCTCGCCAGACCTCCCAGAATTCAGGGAAGGTTTTGGCCACACACTGGGGGTCCAAAAGGTCGCCGCCTCGGCGCAGGGCTCCCAGGGCGGCGGCGAAGGCCATGCGATGGTCGTTGCGAGGATCAAAGGGAGCCCTTGGCCCGAGTGGTGACCCGGGTCGAATGCGGAGGGTGTGGTCGCCCAGGACTTCTGCCTCGCCGCCCAGCCAGCGCACCAGCTCCGCGGAGGCCTCCAGGCGGTCGCATTCCTTGAGTGGCAGGGTCTGCAGCCCGCGCAGCTCTGAGGGTCCAGGTGCCAGGGCGGCCAGGGCCGCCAGGACCGGCCCAAGGTCGGGACACTCCGTCAGGTCGGCGTCCAGGCCGCGCTGGAGGGGGCCCTGCAGTTCCAGATGCTGGGGGCCCACCCAGTGGGCCGCGCAGCCGGCTGCCTCGAGAATCTCCACCATGGCCCGATCCCCCTGGGCGTCCTCGGGGTCCAGGGGCCCCAAGCGCAGGCTGCGTCCGGTGGCTGCTGCGGCGGCGAGGAAGGCCGCGGCTCCACTCCAGTCGCCGGGGAGTTCCAGATCCCGGGCCACCAAGGAGCCGCCAGGGATGTGCCAGGAGCCCGGTTCCAGTAGCGCCGCACAGCCGAAGCGCCGCAGCCACTGGGTGCTGAGATCCAGGTAGCTGGAACTGGCCACTGCGGCCCACGTGAGGCGGCTGGGCTCAGGCAGCGCGGCGGCTGCCAGGGCCAGGCCCGTCAGGAACTGGCTGCTGAGGGAGGCGTCCACGGCCAGGTCGAGACAGTGGGGCGATTCGGGTGCGGGGTGGAGCCAGGCGCCATTCGAGTCCGCAACCCAGCGGGCCCCCAGAGCCTGAAGGGGTTCCAGTAGGGGTCCCAGGGGCCGGGCGAAGAGCCGGGGATCTCCCTCCAGGCGAATGGGTCCCTTGGCCGAAAGTGCCAACCAGGGCAGGAGAAATCTCAGGGTGGTGCCGGAAGCCCCCAGCCAGAGTGGGGTCTCACAGCCGGGGCGGGCGCCACCCTGGAGCTGCCAGAGGCCCTCCTCCTCGGTGAGGGGAAACCCCAGTCCTCGCAAGGCCTGGCGCATCCAGCGGGTATCCTCAGCCTCGAGACCCCCACGAAAGTGACTGGTCCCCGGCGCCAGGGCACCCAGCAACAGGGCCCGGTTGGTGACGGACTTGGAGCCGGGCACAAGAACGGGACGCAGGGCCGCGCCGGGGCTGAGGTGGGTGTCTTGGGGAAGAGGCAGGGCCATGGGGGCAGGGTGCCCCGAGGTGGCAATCAGGGCAAGAGCGGATTAGCTGATGTTTTCGAAAATCGGCTTGGAGATGCGCTTGTCCGTCTCCAGATCCCAGCGGTAGACCCCGTAGAAATCGATGGTCCGCTTGTAGTGCAGGGTGATTGTGCAGGTACCGGAATCACCGTTGGAAACCTTGGTGACTCGGATCGCCCCTTTGCCACCTGCTTCGACGATTCCCAGTTCCTTGGCCTTGTCCTTGACCTCGCGTTCGACGGTCTCCATGGGCTTCTTGCTGGCGGCGCTGGCGATGAATTCGCAGGCGTCTACCAATTCGTTGTTGGAGAAATAAACAGGGACGGCCTTGTAGCCTATGGCCCCCATGGCCCCGAACACCAGGAGGGAGACCACACACCCGAACTTGCCTTCACCGCGCTGATTCCGCATGGGTTGCCTCCATTATCACTTCAGTTCTTCGAGGGCCAGTTTAGCCAAAGGGCCGACCAATGGGCCGTCGGGGCCAAGGAGGGTTGACTGAGGATACTTCAGGGCCTGACGAAATGCCTGGGTGGCTTCAGCCTGGTAGGTGGAGCCCAGGTGGAGGAAACAGATCCCGGTGTAGTAGTCCACGGTGCCCTGGCTGATACCCACGGTGGTGCTGATGCGGGTCTCCCGGAGCAGTTCGACGGCCTTGTCGAATTTTCGGAACTGCATGTACGCAAGGGCCAGATTGAGCCGCACCTGACTGGCGGCATCGCCCTTGGCCCCCACGTAAAGCAGGCGGAGGTGGGCGAGCAGGGTTGGATAGCTGAGACCGCTGGAACCTAGTGGTACTTCCAGAGCCTCCTGGTGGATCGGGAGATTGAAGGTGGTGCCGCCCTGGCTTAGGGCCAAGGTGCCGGAGGCAGCCTCGGCTTCCGCCTGCAGGCTCGCGACGGACAGGATGGGCTTACCGTTGGCCAGCACCAGGGGCTGGCCCACCTGGATGCCCGCCTTCAGGGCCGCCTCCGAGGCCGAGAGCACCCAGGGCCCCGGCTCGCCAGGCAGGTCCAGGAGGCTCAGGCCCAGGTCCGCCTGGGTCAGGCGGGGGAGCCGGTTGAGGCGTGCCGCCAGAGCGCCGAGGGGATCCTCCTCAAGAGGCTTCAAGAGCATCCGCTCCTCATCCCCGTCCAGGGTGGCCAGGCTCAGTTCCACGTAGCGGATGACCTTGTCAGGCACGGGCGTGGCAAGGAGCACCAACTCTGCCTCGTGGGAGGCCTTCAGGCGGGCGAGGGCCTCCTTGGGCGCCTCGCCAGGTCGGGGCGCAAGAAAGGCCACCTGCTCCAGTCGCTCGCCCAGGGTCTCCAATTGGGACTGGAGGCGAGTGCGGCCCGTGAAGTCGCCGGCTTCCAAACCCAGGAAGGCCAAGCGGGGTTTGGGGCGGGCTTCCAACGCCTGGGCCTTGCCCTGGTCCACGCTGATGTGCCGGGAGAATCCGCCCCCGGGGAAGCGCACCAGCAGCTCATAGGGACCGGAACAGACCTGGGTCTTGAGCACCGGCAAGGGCCCGAGGCTCTGGCCCGATAGGAAGAGTTCGCCACCAGGCCAGGTTGAGGTCACAGAGAGGGTGCCTTTGGAGGCCTCCAGGCGCACCGGTTCCAGGGTGTGGTCCGCCATCGGACTGCCGAACTCTGGGCCCAGCTCGAGGACTCGAGGTCGGAAGCAGGGGGCCCGGAACTCCACCCGGTGCTTGCCGGGCATGACCTCGGTAATGACAAAGGGGGCGGACAGATCCTCGGGGCGCAGGCCCAGGGGGAGGGCTACGCTTGCCGTTTCCGGGCCGCCCTTGCCGGTGGCATAGCCCAGGCTCTTGCCGTCCAGCAGGACTTCCACATCCGAGGGCTGGGTATAGATCGTCAGGGTGGAGGCGGTGCGGGTCAGCTTGAAGGCCACCTCCTTGACATCCTTGGGGCCCAGTTCCAGGGTCACCTCGCTGGGGGTGTGCCCGGCCCGGAGGTAGCTCAGCTTGTGGGGGCCGAAGGGCAGGTGCTTTCGGGTGATCGGAGCCTGGGTCTTGCCATCCACCAGGAGGCGGCCACCCTCAGGGGCATAGCTCAGCTTGACCAAGGCGAACTTCTCGCCCTTGAGGCGCTCGAAGAGGGTGGCCAGACGCTGGGAGGTGAGCGCTTTATCTACCTCATAGTCGGGGTTGAGGTCGATAAGGGCCTGGAGCCGGACCTGGGCGCGCGGCTTGTTTTGAGCACTGCGGTCATCCAGGACTGCCAGCCAGTTGTAGCTCTCACAGAGCATCTGGAGCCACTCTGGACTCAGGCCCAGCGCCTGGGGGGCCAGGGCCGCCACCACACTGTCGAGGCGGGTGGTGGCGCCTTCACGGTCCCCGGCCGTGGCCCAGAGGGCCTTGGCCTGGGTGAAGGTGTCCCTGAGGGCAGGATCCTGAGCCAGGAGGCTCAAGCACAGGAGGGGAAGGCAGAGCAGGACTCGGAGTCGCATATTATTTCAGCCGGAAGAGGACGTCATTGCGCCGGTCGCAGAGGATGATGCCACCGTCACGGTCCATGGCCAGCGAGGTGATGCGGCCGCTGATGCCAAGGGCCTTGAGGGTGGCTTGGCGGAGCAGGGCACCATCGGGCCCGAGGATCACGACGCCCTCGCCATAGTCGCCGCCGTCCACCAGGGCGGCCACTTGTCCGGCTCCGTCCGTGGCCAGGGCGGTCACGGTACGGAAGGCGGCGGGCAGGTCCTTGCCGTAGGGGATGATGAATCGGGGCTGGCCCTCGGCATCCAGGAAGAGCAGTTTGCGGTCCGCGTCTGCAGCCATGACGAAACCCCCGGTGCTGAGGGGCACCAGGGCCGTCGCCGTGGGTGACGCCACCGTGCGAGGGGTGCCATCCGCGGGGAAGAGGGTGAGCGCTGGGGTCTTGGCATCAGCCACCCAGAGCGTGCCCCAGCGATCCAGAGCAGCCCCGGAGACAGCACTGAGGGCGCCCAGGGGCATGACCGGGGCATCACCCTTGATGAGGCCCGCCTTGGTCAGGATCCAGAGCTGCCCCGAGGGGTGGTTGAGCAGGATCCGTGTCCCGGGGGCGGGGGGGCCTTGGGGGAGCAATTCCGCGCCCCGGAGGTGAAATACGTGGTCCAGGTCGTTCTGGAAGATGAGCAGCTCCCCGTCCGGCGCCGTGGCCAGCACCGTGGGGGTCTTCAACCACTTGGTCCGGCCCGCGGGCCAGGGGCCTTCGTTGCGCAGGGGAGCCTTCTGGAGGCGGTGCCGCACCAGCAGCAGCGTGCGCCAACCTGCCTCCTGGGCCTCGGGGCTCTCCGGAGCCTTGGTGTGCAATCGCTGCAACAGTTTTAAACAACTGGGTAGGTCGCCGAGGGCATCCATGGCCAGGGCTGCTTCCAGCATGGCCTGGGGGGCCACAGGGGAATCCTCATGGAGATGAAAGGCATCCAGAAAGCATTCCAGGGCCCGGCCCAGGTTCCCCTGGTCCCGCCAAGCACGGCCCACCTGCAGCCTGGCCTCGGAGCAGGCAGGAGACTGGGGGAACAGATCCAGGACGCGGTTGAACTCCGCCATGGCGTCCTTAAGATCCCCGGGCCGCTGAGCCTGTTGGGCCAGCAGTGTGCCGCGGAGGAGCAGGCCTTCAGCGGCCTCAGGGGCCTTGATGTAGTCGGTGCGGAGGCGCTCCAGGAAGGGCAGGGCCGCCTCTGGCTTGTGCTCGACATCCAGCTGGTGGTGGGCCATGCGGAGCAGTACCCGGGGGGCGTGGCTGCTTTTCGGAGCCGCCTGAAGCAACTGGCTCCAGGTGTCCAGGGCCTCCTTGTAGGCCTTGGCCGCATAGGCCCGATCGCCGCTGAAATAGAGCCGTTCCGAGAGATCCGCCTCCTGGGACTGCGCCAAGAGGGGCGCGGCGCAAAGCAGCGCGACCGGGGTACGGAGCCATGGAGAGAGGACGTGCATGAAGGCCTCGGATCAGAACTTGAGCATAGCGCCCCTCAGGGCTCCAGGGCCTTCAGGAGGGCCTCCGGGGTATACGGCTTGTAGAGCACGTCCATGAGCCAGGGCTCGCCCTGCGGGGTGTCGCGGGCAGCGGTGGAGAGCAGCACGTGGCGGCAGAGGCGGGTCTCCCACTGGACCTGGAGCCAGGGCCGAAGGTCGCCCAGGGCATCTGCCTGCTCGGAGATGAGCAGATCCGTGCTCTGCTGTGCCAGCAGGGCCTCGGCTTCCGTACGGCTCCCGGCTTCCCGGACCTCCCAGCGGCCTGACAGGGAATTGAGCAGTCGCTTGCGGAAGAAGGCACTGGGTTCCAGCAGGAGGATGGTTTTAATGGGGGCGCGGCGCGTGATGCCCGCCTCGTCGAGGCCCATGGAGAGGAGGGACTCTTTGGCGGCGCTGCGCAGGCCCAGACCCGTAGCGCGGTGGAAGACCTCCTTGAGGGGCTCCACCAGGTTGGCCTGTCGGGTGAGGCCGCCGACCTCGCAGAGGCGGGCCAGTTCCCGCCAGTCCTGGTCCTTCCGGACCAGTTCCTGGAGCACGAAGGTGGAGAGTTCCTGGGCCAGTTCAGCCCGGAGGATGAACTCTGGATCCTGCAGTACCTCCCGCAGGGCCAGTAGGGCCGGCGCCCGGTTGGGGCCCTTCTCTGGCACGGATTGGACCAGGCTGCGGACCCGCTCCTCCTTGCTGGCGATGTGGCTGAGAATGGCGCTGCGGCGACCCAGTTCCTTGACGATGGCCGCAACCTGGTCGTTGGCTTCCCGGTCCCAGTCACCCTTCGTTCTCAGATCGAAGAGGAAGTCGGAGATGGTGTCTTTCAAGCGGGCATAGAGATTCTGGTCGAAGCAGTAGAGATTCTGGGTGGCCAGAATGGCCCGCAGGCGCTGGCCTTCCCCCTCACGTTGGTCACAACAGCGGGTGATCAGCTGTTCCAGGGCTTCGAGGCTCTCCTGGGGCAAGGGCCGCTCGAAACCGGGATAGGCGGCGATGAGGCCTTCGAGGGCCACGATGAGGACTTGGGGCAGCTTGAGGTTGGCGGATTTGGCCAGGAGTCCCAGGCCGGCCTCGGGGGTGGCCAGGTCAGCCAGGGCCTCCACCAGAGCTTCTTGCAGCCGGGCGGGCTTGCCGTCATGGAGCAGGTCCAGGAGCACCTGGGCGGCGGCGGGATGGCGCACGGCGCCCAGGGCCACCACGCCTTCCAGCAGAAGGTCGTCCCGCACATCAGTGCGCAGGAAGGCCATGAGGGGCTCGGCGGCGGCTTCGGTGCCATTCTCTGTGAAGATCCGCAGGGCGGTGCGGACCTGCTCCAGTTGGCCGGACTGGAACATTCCCATGACCGTGGGAAAGCCCGAGGGCAGCTTGCCGAAGTGGTGCATGGCCTGCTGCCCCACTTCCACGATGGGATCCTGCATGGCCTTGAGGAAGAAAGGCGCCAGGGCCTCCTCCTCCCGGGAACCCAGCACATCCAGACAGGTCTGGCGGCGCTTGGTGTCCTCGACCTTCAGCACCTCATCCAGGGCCGGGGTATCACCGGCGGGCACCAGTCGGCAATACGCGTGGTCCAGGGCAAGGCTTCGGGAAAAGAGGGGGAAGGCGTGACGAAAGACCGGGAAGACCAAGTCCAGGGGCAGATGGCCCAGGGTCACCTGGCGGGTGAGGCCCTCGCAGAGCTGGTCGAAGGTGATGCCCAGGGCCGCCTGCTGCTTGGTGGCCGTGTCCTGGGCCTCGGTGACCATGGCGTTGAACCGGGCCACCTTGCCTTCCACCAGGACAATGAGGGATTCCGTGAGGAAGAGTTCCAGCGGGCCCCGGGCCCGGCTGTGCAACCGTTCCAGGGGGAGGAGGGGCTGGCCCGTCTCCCCTTCGAGGATGGCGTGCTGCAGGGCCTGGATGGTGCCAGGATCCTGGGCGCCGAAGCGGGACGCAAGGCTCTGGACCAGTTCTGTGCGGGCTGCCGTGCGGGCCACGGTCTGGAGCCGGTGGGTGATCCCCTCCAGGATCTGCAGGTCGCCCAAGATGTTCAGGGTGTCGTGGAAATAGTCAATGAGGGGTGAGGACTGGTCTGGCGTCGGGAGTTCCGCCACGGCGCGGACCAGCAACCGGAAGGTGAGGGGATCGGCACCGGGGACAGCCTCCCAGAGGGTTGGCAGGTCCTCGGATCGGGCACAGCCGGCCAAGCCCCGGGCGCCCTGGTGCGCGAGGCGGGGATTGCTCTCGCCCTCCAACAGACGGCCCATGTAGAAGCCCAAGGGCTGCTGGGTTTCCAGGGCCCCCAGTTCCCGCCGGAGAATCAGCTGGCGGTCTGGATCGCTGCGCAGGGTGGCCAACTGCTCCAGGGCCAGTCGGGCGGAGCGGAGTTCCAAGCGGCCCAGGGCAGCGCAGCCTTCATCGAAGACCCCAAGGTCCTGCTCGTTCTGCAGGGCTTGGAGGATCCAGGGCACCCATTCCGGCCAGTCGAACTTCGCCGTGAGCCCCAGGAGGAAGCGTTTTTCCTCTAAGGAGGCTGCTGTTTTCACAAGCCTGGCCCCGAGGATCGGTAGGCTCAGCTGGCGCAGCTGGTTCAGGAGCTGGTGCAGTCGATTCTGGGCGGAGAGATCTCCCTCGAGATGGTTGGCGAGGATGCCCCTGAGTTCATCCAGGGGGGTCACGGGAATATGTCGGAGTGGAGCGGCCATCTCCCTCCCATCGGCGCGAATGGCTCCGGGGTCAAGAACCACCATCCTGCTCCGAAAGTGATAGGGTTTCTTCATGCGCGCCCTGCTCCTTTGCCTGTTGGCCATGGCCGTCCAGGCCCAGACCCCCGCCTTCCTGAACCAGATGCCGCCCGCCGCCCGTGAGGAGGCGCTGGACATCATGAAGCGCGCGGATTTCATCTTTGAGACCCGGACCCAGCCCAAGCATGTCCGGCTGGCCACCATGGAAAAACTCTTCGACCATCCCCGCCTGGGGGCGGCCATGTGGCGCTATTGCCAGTTCGTGCCGCGCTTCTACGCATCCACGCACCCGGATGGGGCCTGGAGCATCGATGACACCAAGGGACTTAAGGGCACGCTGCGGCTGGTCTACCAGAGGCCCGGGCACCGGGTTTACCTGGTGGAGGGTGTGGCCGAGCGGGGGCGGCTGAAGACGCCCTTTTCTGTGGGGGCCCGGATGCTGACCTCCTATGAGTATTGGGACGGGAAGCACGGCTTCGAAAGCCGCCTCCAGACCTGGACGGCCCTGAACTCTGCGGTACTGGGGGTGGTGGCCCGCCCCTTCCGGGGCTACATCAAGGGGCGCCAGGATGAGTTCATCGCCTACATCAACGGCAATGTGGCCACCTTTGGCGAGTTCGCAGAACTGAACCCCAAGGACTTCTACGGCGCCATCAAGCGGGATGGGGATGCGGTGGCCCTCCGAGACTTCGAAGCGATCTTCCTCAAAAAATGATGCCCATTCCCTTCCTGGACTCCTGGCGGGCCCTGACCCACCCCCGCGAGGCCTTCCAGGAGTTGCCGCCCCCCCTGGGTGTGGCCCTGGGTCGCATGGCCGCGGTCTGGGTCCCCCTGGCCCTGGGTAATGCTCTGCTGACCTGCTGGCGGGCTCATCAAGGGTATGAGGCCCTGCGGAAAGGAGGACTGCCCCTGGACTTGCTGGCCACGGCAGGGGTGGACCCCGCAGTCGTCGAGGAACTGCTGAAGACGCTGCCTCCGGCTCTTCCCCTGATGCGGCTCCTGCCTTGGCTTCTGGTGCTGGTTCCCCTGGGGGTGCTGGGCACCTGGCTGCACCATGCGGTCTGGGACCATACGGGGCTCTGGCTGCTGGGCGGGCTGAAGGCCAAGCGGGGGTTCCGCACCAGTCTCCTTGCCGAGGCCGAGGCTCTGCGCCATGCGGCCCTGGGGACGCTGGTGGGTCTGCTGAGCTTTCTGCCCCTTCTGGGTGGGCTGCTGAGCATTCCCCTCCTGCTCCTGGACGGGTACCTGTGGCTGTTCCGGGGTTTCGCCCTGGCTGCGCGTCATGACTGTGAACCCTGGCGAGGTCTGGCGGCCACGGTGATTCATGCGGTGCTGCTGGGCTGCTGTGCCTTGGGCCTTCTGAGCTGCCTGGTAATTCTGTTGCGGATGGGAGGATGAGGCGCGTCCCATGGCTGGCCCTGGGATCCGTCTTGGCGGCCCTGGGTATCTGGCTCTCGGCCCGGCTGGCGCCCTTGGCAGGGCTGCTCCCAGGGTGTGCTTTCAAGCAGTTCACGGGCTATGCCTGCGCCACCTGCGGCCTGACCCGTTGCACCCTGGCCCTGGGGCGCGGGGACTGGCGGGCCGCATTCCACTGGCATCCCGTGGCCGCAGGGTTGGCCCTGCTGCTGCCATTGGCGGTCCTATGGGATCTCCGCCGGGCCTGGCGAGGCGAAGCCTATCCAGGGTTGCCAG
>TBL_comb47_HYPODRAFT_10001364_pt1 | contig 31818 bp, 33 predicted proteins | sample TroBogypolimnion_40_FD_10682 | JGI IMG/M metagenome (IMG submission 10682) | reverse complement strand
CAAAGGTCGCAACGGCTCTCGCTCCCTATCCTGTGCCGGCAGGAGCGAGGTCTGCGGCTGAACAATCCATGGCGGCAGCGCTGAATGTGGTGAGCCACGCCCCATCGGCTGTTCAATCACGTTTGATCGACAGCGTTGATCTGGCATTTTCTGCGGGATTAAAAGTGGCATGTTTAGTCGCCGCTGGCGTGGCGGTCGTCGGGGCGATTGCGGCTTTCTCTTTTCTCCCGGGTCGATCTGAGATGAAGGGGACGCTCGGCGAGATGCTCTCAGCCGAAGACTAACGCTGTGTTGCAGGCGCAAGAGTAAGAATCTCGCCAGGACACTCAAGAAAATCTCCTTAGACCTTTTCCTGCATGACACCGGACCAGCACTGGCGAAATCGAAGGTGGGCTCATGACCGTCCGTTCACTGTTTCCGGTGTGGCGTTCTAGGCTGAGAGCGATGACGCAGACCCAAGAGAGCCTTTGGCCGCTTGACCCAACCAACGTTGGGACCGGACTTCCTCTTGAAGGAGTCCGCATCCTTGACCTTTCACGGGTCCTTGCTGGCCCACTCTCGACGCTCGTAGCAAGTGATCTTGGTGCCGATGTCGTCAAGGTGGAACCCCCGACTGGTGACCCTGTACGTTCCTTGGCTCCACCACGCGTGGATGGTGAGGCCACCTACTATCTCTCCGTTAACCGAAATCGCCGCAGCGTCGTGATTGATCTTCGAAGCGACGACGATCGATTGTTTCTTCGATCACTCGTCGGTGCCGCAGATGCCGTCGTTGAAAACTATCTGCCGTCCCAAGCGAGGGAATTGGGAATCGAACAGATGAAAGCCGACTTTCCTGACGTCGTCTGGGTGACGGTGGCTCCAGCAGCGCTCGGTGGTCCGCTTGGGGACGAGCCGAGTTTTGATCTCCTGGCTCAGGCGCGCAGCGGAATCATGGGAGTCACGGGTTCGCCTGAGAGCGGACCGTTAAAGGTGGGTTCACCAATCGCTGACGTCGTGACGGGTCTTTATGCGTGCATTGGTCTTTTGACCGGGCTCTTTGCACGAGCCAGCGATCGTTCAACACCAGGACTTCGTATCGAAGCGCCGCTGCTGGAGTCAACGATTGCCTCATTAATTAATCAAGCGGGGGGATACCTGGGTTCGCAGAAGGCCCCACGGCTTTTAGGTAATGAACATCCGAATATCGTCCCCTACGCCCCGTATGCAACTGCTGACCGTGAACTGCTCATTGCGGTAGCCACCGAAGCACAGTTCAAGAGTCTCTGTCGGGCTCTTGGCACTGAGGCCGTGGGGGCCGATCCCCGCTTTGAAACGAACGACGATCGGGTGGAGAACCGTGAAGCACTTCGCACGCTGATGGAAGTGATCTTAACGACCCAATCGAGTACACACTGGATTGGTATTTTTTCTGAACATGGCGTGCCCTGCGCCCCGGTTAACGACGTCCCTGCAGCACTGGCACAAGAACAGATCACCTCGGGGGACTTGGTGCAAGAAGTGACTTTGGCAACAGGGTCAACGATGCCGATTATTGGATCGCCCCTCCGCCTCGATGGCGTCCGTCCCAAAATTAGAAAAGCACCGCCGCTGCTCGGCGAAGATACTCAAGCATTTCACGATCGATACTCCTCATCATGATGGCCAAGGCAGAAAAGACTGTTCTTGATTTCGCGTTGAGTGAAATAAGCCTCCTCGAACAAGCGGTCATTTCGATCAGCTCAGGCACTGGTTGGATCAACGTCTCGCCGGGCGTCCCGACTGAAGTGGGTGAAGAAGGTGGCTCGCTCTTTTCATGGCTCTCTGGAGCCCGTCCACAGATTGCCCCACTGGCCACGTGGATGCCTGCACTCGATGGCTCAGGGAAACCTGGGTCGATGGGTGTTCTGCACGGAAGAGGCCGTCTGCATCGCGATGGAATCGCCAAACTTCACCTCCCCGAAGGGTGGATCGTCAAACAAGATCACGCTCGACGTGGACTCCTGATCAACGTTGGCTTGTCGTCGCCTGAACGTGTCGCGAGGACCATGATCGATCTTGTCGATGCACTCGCCATGGTCGAGACCACAGGCCGCTACTTTGCCGAAGTGTTTCGACGGTCTTCTTGAGCGAAATGCTCGCCATCGAAGGTATCGATGGTGGTGAAGTCTTCGACGGTGTCTCGACGAAGTTTGGTGATGATTGTTTCTGGTTCGCCAAGGGCGACCAAACTCGCCACCACGACATGATCGGGGATGGTCAAGAGTTCTCGCAAGGCTGGCTCTTCGAGCACCGCGACCGTTGTCATGACACCACCAAGCCCTCGGTCGTGAGCGGCCAGCAGGATATTCCAGATAAAGGGGTAGATCGATGCACCACCAACCATGCTGTAGCGATCCAAGTCGCGATCAATCGTCGCCAGAGCCGAGAGATCGGCAAGGACTAAGAGGAGGGCGGGGACCTTGTCGATGTTTTCGGCAAACCCGCCGGGCCCATTTGCAGCGTCTTGCGCAAAACGTGCCGCTTGGGCCCGTACTTCGGCCTCCTCGATTCGGTCATTCACCACGCTGAACGGCGTGAGGCCTGCGGCGACTTGTGGCAAGTATTGATACCAGCCTTCCAGGTAGAGCTCCTTAACGGCAGTGCGCAGGAGGGGATCTTTGAGGACGATCACTCGCCATCCTTGTCGATTTCCTCCACTGGGGGCAAAGCGGGCATCATCGAGAATTCCATAGAGCGTCTCGTCAGAAATGGCGGTCTCCGTGAAGGCTCGAGTAGCGGGAGTAGTTCGTATACCTTGGCGTAGCTCCATGTTGTTGACCCTAGCGGGCCAGAGGGTGTGCGATGCTTTGGAGGAAACGAAAGGGGGAGTAGTGGAGAAACTTCAGTACTGGGTTTGGTTGGACGAGGGAACGAAGCGAGAAGAAGTCGGGCCACTCATGCTCGAAGGGATTGCACCGCAACTTTTGGAGAGCGGTCTTCATGGCTTGATCATGGACCTTGATGACGAATTCGCAACCATCCCGTCACCAGTGCCGGCTCCCGAAGGTGAACACACACCCCAAGCGCTGGTCTCACTTTGGGTCGACTGCTATGACCGTCGTGGGCCCGTCGAAGAGATTTTGAATCAATGCGCAGTTCGCCTTGAGGGGTATCAAGTGATTGAGTCGCTCTACAGCGACTACGGCATGGCGAAGTGGTCTGCGCCGAGAAACTGGCCCGACGGGCAGCGCTCGCCAGGCATCTTGACCGTCGCCACCTTCGACCAACTCGAAGGGACTGATTTCGAATCGTGGCTGAGGTTTTGGCACGATCATCAGTCACCAATGTCCGAAGCCATCCAGCCTCGCTGTCGCTACGTGCGCAATTGGGCAGTTCGGCCCCTCAATCCTTCGAATCGTTCACTTAAGGCCATTGTTGAAGAAGCGTGGCCGAGTCCAGAGCACGTGACTGATCCCCACAAATTCTTTCTCTCTGACGGGGATAATGACGTGCTCTCGGCCAATGTGACGACCATGCTTGAGCACGCCGAAAAGCTGTTCGACATGAACACCATGCGCTCGTTGACAATGAGTGAGTGGATGCTCAAAACAATGAGGGGCTCATGATGGGGAAGTACTCGCGCGAAGAACTTCAAGCCGCTCACGATAATTTCGTCGAAGTCGCCGGGCAGTGTGCTCGTAGTAGAGAGTGGCGACCTTGGGCGGATCTCTTTACCGACGACGCCGATTACTTCGAACATACCTTTGGAAAGTTTCATGGTCCTGACGAAATCTATGCGTGGATCCAAAACCTGATGAACCAGTGGCCCAACTCAGAGATGGATGACTTCCCCCACGATTGGTGTGTCTGTGACGAAGAGCGGGGATGGTGGATCTGCCAGATTGAGAACAGATTCCGCGAAATCGGCGATGGCAAGATTTACCAAGCTCATAACTTGACGGTCTTGCACTACGCAGGAAATAACAAATTTAGTTATGAAGAAGACGCCTATAACCCAACGAATTTTGTCCCGATGGTCAACGAGTGGATGGCCGCCGCAGCGAGGTCAGACGACGCCTAAGCGTCTCGTCGCTGGAGAAACCACAAACCAGCAAGCAGAAACACGGCGGCATAAAGAGCGAGCACCAGCACCGCCACCCATGGGGTGAACAGGACGCCGGCCCAGTCAGTGGTTCGCGTGGTGGTAACTACCATTGCAATGCCGAGGTTCGAAGGCATGTATGGCTCAACACTATTTTTAAATCCCGAAGGAAAGAAATTAAGAATGATCGGGAGGACGAGCAAGATCCCCACGAAGATTGAAATTGCTCCAGCAGTACTTCGAATAATGAAGCCAAGTCCAAGAGCGAGAATCGACAAGAGGGCGAGGTACACCCCCGAGAGGAACACTGCTTGGAGAACGCCAGGGGACATGATGGTGACCACAGGGATTGACGCTGATTTCACTTGCGTCACAATTGAAGCGCCAGCAGGCAATTGCGTCCCTCCGTGGGCCGTCAGAATAATTTGGGCAGCGAAGAACGAAGCAAAGGCGGTGACTTCACCGATAACCAAGATGACAACGGCAATGATAATTTTTTTAGCCGCCAGCACGGTGAATCTCTTTGGCACCGTGGCCAAGGTCGTTCGAATGAGACCTGTTGAATACTCAGAGGTAACAATCATGGCCCCAAGGATTCCAACAACGAGTTGAGAGATGAAATGTCCTGACTGAGAGAATGCCACTGGATCAAACGTGGCTCGTTCTTGGAGGGAACTCTGTGACCAGCGAGCAGCTTGGATGAAGGTCAACAGGACCGAGAGTCCGATTCCTGCGAGCACAATGATGAAGAGACATATCCAGGTTGAGCGAACCGAACGAAACTTTGTCCACTCTGAGCGCGTGACTCCAGCGAGCCCTGCGTGTCCATGGTCGGTGGAAGGCATCTGAGTATTGGTGACCGTCATGAGGTCACCTTTGCGTTCGTAGTGCCATGAAAGTCAACGGAGTCCGCGGTTAACTCCATGAACACCTCTTCGAGGCTGGCTTGCTGAGGACTGAGTTCGTGGATCGCAATGCCAGATGAGAGTGCCGCATTACCAATTTGGGTGCCATCGATTTTTGTGACGAGGAGGCTGCCATCGTCTTGGGCAGTGATTGAACCGCCAAGTCCAGCGAGGATCTGATTGAGTCGTGAGGAATCGGAGGAGCGCACAAGCACAGTAGCGACGGTATTTGAATCGATGAAGTTATCCACCGTGGTGTCAGCAATTAACTCACCGCGTCCGATCACGACGAGATCAGTTGCGGTCAAGGCCATTTCTGACATCAAGTGGCTAGACACAAAGATGGTGCGTCCGTCGCGAGCGAGTGATTGCAGTAATTCACGAACCCAGCGAATCCCTTCAGGGTCGAGGCCATTGATGGGCTCGTCGAATAAGAGGACTGCAGGATCTCCAAGCAGGGCAGAGGCGATACCGAGGCGTTGGTTCATGCCGAGCGAGAATTTCCCCGCTTTCCTGTTTGCCACCTGAGACAGTCCGACAAGATCAAGGACTTCGTCAACTCGGGCCTTCGGGATGGCGTTGGTCTGGGCCAAGGAGGTCAAATGGCTCCGCGCAGAGCGACCTGGGTGGATGGCCTTTGCCTCGAGCAGCGCTCCCACTTCTCGCAAGGGCCACTTGATCTCGTGGAAAGGCTTGCCGTTGATGGTGGCGGTACCGCGGTTTGGGCGATCGAGGCCCATGATCATCCGCATCGTCGTCGATTTTCCTGAGCCGTTTGGACCAAGAAATCCGGTGATGACTCCTGTTTCCACCGTGAAACTCAGATCGCGAACAGCCTGAGTCTTTCCGTAGGACTTTGAGAGATTCTTGACATCGATCATGAAATCGGGGGACTCCTTTTCTCTTCCCGACTTTATCGGGGTTTGCTCGCCGTATCGAACAAAGCAGGATAAAAAAATTCTTATGAGCGAACCCGTAGACGAGTGGCCGCGCCCACGTCACCTCGAATTCTCCTATTCGCAAGGTGCTATTCCCCTTAATGAATCCAGGAGGTGGCAGTAGCGTCGGCTGGAGAGTACGAGGGAGGTGGGAGATCATGACAGTGAGCTTTTTGGCTGCCTTGATCAATTTGGATAAACCCGGAGTCTTTCTTCACTGGGGGGTCATTCAGATCTCCCTCGCCAACGTCATCGTGATCGGGCTGATGGTTGCCGTCTTTCTCTTGGCAATTTTTATCCCCTTCGATCGAAAGTCGAGGCGCCGATGAGCACGACGAAGGATCAAACGATGCTGGGCCAAGAAGAAGCAGAGCTTGCCCGCCAGTGGACCGGGAGAATCCGCCGACGCTTGGTTGACGCGTTACCCCCAGACAAACTCCTTCCCGATCGTCAACCTTCGTACCTCTCGTCATGGATCTACATCTTTGGGGCACTCACAATCGGAGGTCTGGCCCTTGTGATCTTGACCGGCACCGTCCTCGCTCTTGAAGGGCCGCAGTGGTGGCATGTTTCATCAATAGGACTCTTCGTCAACTCGATGCACCTTTGGAGTGTCGAATTCTTTTTCTTCTTTATGGTGATTCACCTGTGGGGAAAATTCTTTATGGCAGCGTGGCGAGGAAATCGACAGCTGACGTGGATGACTGGCGTCGTCACATTTTTCTTTTCGATCGGAGCTGGATTTACGGGCTACGTCTCGCAGACCAACTTTGATTCACAGTGGATCGCCACGCAGGCAAAAGATGGAATTAATGCCACCGGCGCGGGCGCATTTGTCAACGCCTTGAACTTTGGCCAGATGCTGATGTGGCACATCGTCTTGCTTCCCGCAGCAGTTGTTGCCCTGACGGGCTTACACATTTTGATGGTGCGCCATAAGGGAATCGTCACGCCCATTGAAGTGAATGGCACAAAGGTTCCTCATCAAGGAGCTCAGAGCGAATCGGACCGTTCGTGAGCGAAACAACGATCCTCCAGCGAAAATTCAACCCCGATCGTGATGCCCGACCTTGGCAAGGTGGGAGCCGACCCTATGACCTCATCAAAGAAGTCACCATCTGTTTTCTCGTGGTAACCGTCCTCGTTGTTGGTCTTGCATTTCTTTTTGGGTCACCCGACGACAAGGCGATCTCAATTCAGACCTGGGCCACCGCTGATCAAATTGATTTCGCACAAACCTCAATCTCTGAACTCAACGGAACGAGCGGAACGGCGACCTATGGTCCGCCGTATAACAATTTCGTGGGCAGCAGCCAAAGCCTTGGCCCGATTTCTCTGGAGTCATGGATCGGTGTGCACATCCCGGTCAATCCTGCTCAAGACTTCGTTCTTGGCCCACTCTCAACTGTGGCGAATGCTCCGAATGTGACCCGAGCTCTCGACGTCTTCAACGCAGCAACGCCCTCACAGCAACTCGCCTGGGAGACGAAGTATGCAACGGCAGTGAGTCATGCGTCGTCAGTCAATGGTCATCTCGTGGTGCCAAGAGGGGCCTATGGCCCAATTGGCGTGATGATCGGGCAGCTCACGGCAATGGCAAAGTCGGGAGCACTTGACTCGGCAATGGTTGACCAGAGCGGCTTTTACGGCACGAACTACACGAAGTCACTGCTGTATATCGCTGACAGCACTTATTTTGCNGCGCAAGGAACGGCTCATCATCTCAGTGGCGATCAGTGGGGAATGATGAATGAGACCGGGAACTTCCCCGGCCAGGCATGGCTGTGGCTCTATACCTTTTGGTACCAAGTACCACCGTTCTCCTCCAGTGCGAATGCAGATATTCAGGTATCTGCGCTGATGGGACTCCTTTCCCTCCTTCTCCTTTTGGTTCCCTTTATCCCGGGTCTGCGCTCTATTCCGCGCTGGACTCGTGTCTATCGATTTATTTGGAAGGACTATTACCGCTCACAAGGCTGAGAATTTGAGAAGAAGAATTCTGACGTCGAGCGGTGAGATGTCAACACTGCCCTCTCTGATGACCCACAATGAAGAAGTGAGCATCGACGACCAGGGGCTTCCTGAACCAAGTCCTTATCGACTTTTACGCGAACCACGACGCCCACATCGGATTCGAACATCAACTGCCGCTCCATGGCTCGCTGTCACCGCCGTTTGTTTTGGCGCCATGATGAGCCAACTGGATTCCTCTATTGTCACCTTGGCGTATCCAACCCTCCAGCACCATTTCAACGTATCGATTGGTGCGGTGAGTTGGGTCGGCCTGGCGTATATTCTGACGTCGGTCTCAACGCTGGTGCTCTTTGGGCGGATCTCCGACATGATTGGGCGCAAACTCATCTACACCTACGGTTTCGTGCTTTTCCTCGTGGGTTCGGTGGCCTGCGGATTGTCACCCTCGCTCACCGCGTTGGTCGTCAGTCGCATCATCCAAGCCATCGGCGGAGCCATGCTCCAAGCAAACTCTGTGGCCATTGTGGTGCTCGCCGTTGCCAAACAGAATCGAACCAAGGCATTGGGGTTTCAAGCAACGGCGCAGGCCGCCGGCTTAGCGCTTGGCCCGACAATTGGTGGACTCATTCTCGGCGTGGTTTCTTGGCGTTGGCTCTTCTTGGTCAATATCCCTCTCGGTTTGATTGGCATGCCCCTGGCGTTCTTGTTCATCCCTCGAAGTCGACACTTAGCCGAGAGAGAACGACTTGATGTCTCGGGGGCGATGTATCTTTTGGTGGCCGTGGCAGCGCTCTTGGCTTCGCTCTCTTTCGCCAGCGATCTTGGTTGGGGCTCGCCGGTGATCTTGGTGGGTTTCGCTGTTTTTGTTTTTGCGGTGCTGTTGTTCTTTCGCCAAGAGCGCACGACATCGAGTCCGTTGATTTCGCCCTTATTGCTCTCGCTCAAAGGATTTCGATGGGGTCTTGGCGGGTCACTCCTGAGCTATCTCTCGATGTTCTCGCTATTGTTCCTGGTTCCCTTCGAATTGGAGCGAGGACTAGGGAAGAGTACATCTGTCGCTGGTCTGAGCCTCTTTGCGCTTCCTCTTGCCATTGTGTTCGCGGCACCCTTCGCCGGTCGCTTTTCTCGCAAGATTGGGGACAGAAGTGCATTAGTGACGTCGAGTGCAATCGCCGCTCTCGGCGTCGTTATTGTTGCGTGCGGACAGTCGTCCTCTGCTGTCGTGATCGCAGGCCTCGCGCTAGCTGGTGTTGGTTTTGGGCTCTATAACACCACCAACAATTCCAATGTCATGGGAAAGGTTGCGGTGAACGAGACAGGCGTGGGTTCCGGCATGCTCAATATGAGCAGGGGTATCGGGACCGCTCTTGGTGTTGCAACAGCGGGAGCGCTCTTTGTGGCTCTCGGGGGCGACTCACTCACCTCGACAACGGTGCGCGCGTCATTTTCGACCACCGCCTGGGTTGTTGCCGCTGTCTGTTGTTTCGCTGGACTCTTTGGAGCGTGGGGCGTTTCGTCGAGCGAATCGCCTTAGGAGCGCTGGGCCGTCAGGCAGCGGCTGCAGGATCCGAGGACTGCAAAGTGGTGAGGGTCAACGACAAACCCATAGCGCTTGTTCGCTTCGGCGGCCAGCTCGACAAAAAGATCCGGATCCGCTTCAATCATCTCGCCGCATTCGTGGCAGACCAAGTGACCGTGGGCAGCATGGCGAAGATGGTAAGTAGCAGGCCCTTTGCCGGCATGGCTGTGCTCGACGATGCCGATGCGTTCGAGTTCTTCAACGATCCGATAGACCGTTGAACTGGCAATTTCAGGGTTCGTGGTTTGAACCCATTCGGTCAGTTCTTCAACCGTCAAGTGGCCCGGATTCTGGGCAAAAAGTTCAAGGAGCAACCTCTTCGCGGGAGTGACTCGACCTCCCCCCGAGCGAATTGCGTCGATACCCTCGTCGATTGTTGCTTTGACCGCATCAGTTGCCACGTCCTCAGGCTAGGTCGCAAAAGCACGCCGAGCGAATAGCGCAATTAGGCTGGCGGAGAGGCAAAAAGGAGGAAGTATGCGTTTTTTTAAGAGTCCTGAAATGGTGACCCCCGAAAAAGCCCTCCCCGGCAGAGGAAACGAGATGCCAGTCCCAGCACTTCACGAGACGCTGGGCACGCCATTGAACGGACCTACGCCCGAGGGATTCGCTACCGCGTACTTCGGCCTCGGTTGTTTCTGGGGTGCGGAGCGTCTCTTCTTCGAGACCCCTGGCGTCTTTACCTCGGCAGTGGGCTATCAAGGTGGCTTTACGGAAAACCCGACCTACCAAGAAGTCTGTAGCGGGATGACCGGTCACGCTGAAGTCGTCAAGGTGGTCTTTGACCCCTCGAAGGTGTCGTTCGCCCAACTTCTCTCGGTGTTCTTCGAGGGTCACGACCCCACACAAGGTTATGGACAAGGAAACGACGTCGGCACGCAATACCGTTCAGCGATTTACACCACGTCGCCAGAGCAAGAACGGATGGCTCACGAAGCCAAGAACGCCTACGACGAGCAACTCAAGCTCCGAGGACTTGGACCGATTACGACTGAAATTGCTCCTGCTGGGCCGTTCTATTACGCAGAGGACTATCACCAGCAGTATCTCGTCAAGGTGCCAAATGGTTACTGCGGCCTCGGCGGTACGGGCGTGAGTTGTCCCGTGGGCTTATTCAACCAAGCCTGAGCCGTCGGTTAAAAACTCGGCGGCCAGCACGAGCCGGCGGCCCATCCCCACGCACTGACAACGTTGGCGGGGGGAACGGTCTTCGGGCACGTTGACGAGGGGCCAACCTGCCCATCGGCATAGGCGGTCCACGTGCCGCCAGGCGGCATCTTGAAGAGGTAGTAGGAACCTTGGTCCTGTGACGCGATTTGCGCTTGAGTATCAGCAGCCGTCATTCCAGGAACCAACCGAGCGGCGGCCCAGTAGGTATTCGTCGATTTGTCGACGGCGTAGTAGGTCAAACCAGGCGCCAAGCCCGTGTACTGCGATGGCGGAATGTTGTTCACGGCAGCGCCCGCATTAATCAACTCTTGACGAACCGCATCGGTCACTGGCAGATTGACCGCCGATGCGGATGATCCTTGGGTCGTCGATGTTGACGCTGTCGTCGTGGTTGATGGTGGAGAAGGAGAACTTGTCGTCGACGTTGTCGACGATGATGTCGGAGAGGAACAGGCGGCGAAAAGTAAAGCACTCGAGATCCCAAGACAACATGCGACGGTCTTGGCTGCTCTCATCATTACTCCATTCGCTGAGGTGCCTTCATCCTAGTGGGACCTGTCCGAGAGACAATGGATCACTGCCGTCTGCGTCGTCACGGCGGCGGCAAGGTCAAATATCGAGAAGCGAAGCTCCATGCGCTAACTCGTGCTCCGCTTGTTCGATGAACTGGCTGACGAGGTCGCCTGCTGGAACAAGAGTGTTAATTGCTCCGACGACTTGACCTGCGGGGTAGCCCTCGGTCGCGGGATCGACGCCTTTCGAGTTCGAGTCCCCACCGAGGTGAAAGGTGTGATTCGAGTAGGACTTCCCCAATTGGGCAGGGAAAGGCTGCAACTCCTCGGGGTGCTCTTCGTAAAATGTCGTCGTGTCGTTTCGCAAAACTCTCATTGGCTTCCCGGAAAACGCTCTGCTGACAATGGTCCCGTCTTCTTTTGATTCAAGAATTCTCTCTTTAAAACCAACGACTGATCGAGCTTCGGGGGTGGCGATGAAGCGCGTTCCCACCCAGACGCCATCAGCACCGAGCATGAGGGCGGCCGCCAGTCCACGTCCATCAAAAATCCCACCAGCGGCAACGACAGGAACGTGGCTTCCCACCGCATCGACAATTTGGGGAACGAGTGGCATGGTGGCGATTTGACCGGTGTGACCGCCGGCCTCGGTGCCTTGGGCGATGACAAAGTCAACGCCAGCGTCGACGCCACGACGAGCGTGCTCGACCTTGCCACACATGTTGGCCACGAGCACTCCAGACTCGTGACACATCGCAATGACATTGGCCGGAACGCCGAGACCTGCGACAAAGACACTTGCCCCGCCTTCAATCAACAATTCAACGGAGCGCTCCATACCTTCAGGAAGAGCCGTCAAGAGATCGACGCCAAACGGCTTCGTTGTCGTCTTCCGCACGGCCGAAATCTCTTCGACCATTTGGTCTTGATTCATTGTCGAGGCACCGAGACAGCCGAAACCGCCTGCTTGCGATACTGCACTCGTTAGCGCCGAATAAGAGACCCCGCCCATGCCGGCAAGCATCACGGGGTGTTCGATCTTCAGAAGTTCAGTCAGGCGAGTTTTCATTGCTTCCTTTTCTTTGGAGTGCTCTTCAACTTATCGTGTCAGCGTCTGACTGCTTCGACGGCGCCGGCGAGGATCGGGCCAGAATCAAAAGACCGAGGATGCCGCAGAGCAGCGAGGCCACCAACAGCCCCACTTTCGTCGCCGCGAGCAAGGCCGCAGAACCGCCGAAGACTTGCCCGGCAAAGAGGAGGGGGACGGTGAAGCCAATCCCGCACAACAGCGCAGCACCAATCATCTGGCGCCATGAGGCACCGTCAGGAAGATCTCCAAAGTTGAGTCGGGTGACGAGCGCTACTCCACCGAGAATACCGATGACTTTGCCAACGGTTCGAGCAGCGATCAGCGCGGCAAGGAGGCCACCTTGATGCGACCAGGGCCGTGTCGAAAGGTTCACTCCACCGACGAGACAGGAAAACACGGGAAGAATAAGAAAAATGGAGAGCGGAGCGACGATTCGTTCAAGTCGGGGCCCGGGCAGAGTTCCCTCAAAGCCGCTGGGGACAAGAACGCCAATGACGACCCCAGCCAGGGTTGGTTCAATTCCCAGCTGAGCGAGCAACCACCACAGGGCGATGGCGAGTGTGACGAAGAGCCAGATGAAGGGGGCAACGCGACGCACAACGAACGCCAGAGCAATAACGAAGAGTGCTGCAATGGTGAGCGCTGCCGCTCTCCCGGCACTGTGGACAGCGTCACTGTGGCTTGTGGCACCCAACACGATGACCGATGCGACATCATCGGCCACTGCCAAGGTGAGAAGAAAAACTCGGAGTTCTTTCGAAACTCGGCCACCCAGCAGACTCAACGCGCCGAGTGTGAACGCCACATCGGTTGCCATGGGGATGCCCCAGCCAGCGAGGGCGCTGCGATTGCCGTCAAGCACGATCGTCAAGGCGAAGACACCAGCCGCTGCCGCCATTCCCCCAAGCGCCGCCACGACCGGAGCAATAGCGGAGCGCAATTCGCGCAAGGTGCCGGTAGCCCGCTCTCGTCCGATTTCCAATCCAATCGCTGCAAAGAAGACAATCATGAACAAACTCGTCACCAGGGTCGACACGTTGTTGATGATGTGGTGGGGAATAGTAGGGATGAACACGCTCGCGGTGGTGAGGTGGCTATAGGAAGCAGAGAACAGCGAAGCCCAGGCAATACCAAGGAAGAGGGCAATGGTGAGTACGCCTCCTCCGAAGGCTTCTTGGCGGAGCAAGCTAGAAACAAAGTCGCCTGCTGAGCGCGGCTCGGGCTTGTTACTCCTGGGGAACTTACTCGTCATCACTCGCATCTTTCGTCAGACCGTGGGCGGACTATTCGCCGAAGGCGTCTTGAGAATCCCATCGTAGGGCACGACCCTTTAGAGTGGGTGGGGTATGGCCTTTGCTCCACGTGAACATCCGAATGATCGAGATGAACGATGAGCGACGCACCCTCAACGAGTGTGGCGCCGGTGGTACTGCCAAGGCGACAGATCATTATCGTCATGATTGCGTTAGTGCTCGGCATGTTTCTTGCCGCACTGGATTCGACCATTGTCTCAACAGCGCTTCCGACCATTGTCGGCGACCTCGGTGGTGCATCGCATCTGTCATGGGTCGTTACGGCCTATCTCCTCGCGTCGACAGTTTCGACCCCCATCTGGGGAAAGCTCGGCGACCTCTACGGGCGTAAACGTCTTTTTCAGGCCGCTATTTTGATCTTCCTTGCAGGGTCAATGTTGAGTGGGCTCGCACATTCAATGATTGAACTCATTGTCTTTCGAGCGCTTCAGGGTCTCGGAGCGGGTGGTCTCATCGTCGGGGCACAGGCAATCATCGCTGACATTGTCGGCCCCAGAGACCGTGGGCGTTATGCGGGCTGGTTTGGAGCTGTCTTTGCTTCGGCCACGGTTCTCGGTCCGCTTGTTGGTGGACTCTTGACGCAGTACGCCTCGTGGCGTTGGGTGTTTTATATCAATGTACCGATCGGCATCGCAGCACTGATTGTCACGGCGATCGCCTTGCCCACGGTACGTAACCAAGTCAGTCATGTCATCGACTATCTCGGAGCAGCCGTTCTCACATTGTCGGCAACCTGCCTGGTGCTCTTTACCTCCCTGGGGGGGAGCACCTTATCGTGGACGTCGTCGACGCTCATCGCCATGGGTTGTGGTGGAGTTGTCTTAATCCTGATCTTTATTGTCGTCGAGAACCGCTCCACAGAGCCGATCTTGCCCATGCGGCTTTTCAAGAACAAAGCGTTTTCTGTGGCCTCGGCGATCGGATTCGTGGTGGGGTTTGCCATGTATGGGGCCATGACCTTTTTGCCGCAGTTTCTTCAACTCGTCAAAGGCGTAACGCCCACGAACTCTGGCGTTCGCCTTCTTCCGATGATGGGGGGGATGGTCGCGGCATCTATTTTCTCCGGCCAGATGATTTCACGAGGCGGAAAATATCGGCGCTTCCCAATTATTGGCACGCTCTTGATGTTGGTGGGACTTGGTGGATTGACCACGGTCGGGGTTTCCACGTCGAATTTGCTGCTGGCGCTGTACATGTTGATCTTCGGCGTTGGTATTGGTTGCGTCATGCAAGTTCTCGTGACGATTGTCCAAAATTCTGTTGGATACGAAGACCTTGGCGTGGCAACGGCATCGTCAAACTTTTTTAGGATGATCGGTGGTTCGTTCGGCGTCGCCGTCTATGGAGCAATCTTCTCGAATGTCCTTCCCCGCGACGTCGAACAGCAACTTCACATCACCTTGCCCAAGACACAAATTGAGACGATTACCCCGGAGATTCTTCATCGGCTCCCTGCGCACGTCCAGCAAGGTTTGATGCAGGCAGTCGCTGAAGCAACGCAGACGATTTTTAAATGGGGGATCCCGATAACCGTGGTGGCATTTATTTTGGCGCTCTTCTTGCCTGAAGTAAAACTTCGCCCGAGCGTGCAGGCTGGTGCCAGCGTCGGTGACTCGATCCCGATTCCAGAGACCCGCTCAAGTCTCCAAGAAGTAGAGCTCGCTCTTGAGCGCATGATCGCCATGGAAGACCGTTCAGTGGTCTATGCCAATCTTTCTCAGCGCGCTGCGTTAGACCTCGGGCCACAAGCCTGCTGGCTCCTCTTCCGCCTCGAAGAGTTCCCAGGCCTCAACGAAGAGACCTTGGCCGAGCGCTACAAGGTGAGGCCAGATGTACTCGACGCCGGACTCAACGAGTTAGCTGAAGCGAACCTCATCGTCAACGTGCCGTCAACCCCCTTCACGATTACGGACAAAGGTGTGGCCACCTTGGCCGCGCTGACTGAAGCTCGCCGACAGGGTCTTGAAACGCTTCTTGATGGGTGGAATCCCAGCGAACATCCAGAGCTCGAAGAGTTAGTGCGTCGCCTCGCCTCATCGGTGCTCGCTGACGATGATCGCTTGCTCCTGGCGGCAACGCCTGAGTTAAAGCGCCCCTGATTCAAGTGCCTCGAGGAGACCAGTCACCGAGCGTTCGACATGCTCAGCGCACTGTTCAAAGTCTTCGTGTGTGCCGTAATAAGGGTCCGCAACATCCGTAGCGCCACCACCCAGGGGATCGTACGAACGCAAGAGGACGATCGTTGTGGTCGCTGGATCCACTTGCCGACTCAAAATCTCTCGGTGCTTGCGGTCGAGGGCGACGATAAGATCCTGGTCTCCCAAGAGGGCATGCGTCGCATGCTGGGCTACATGGGTAGATGGGTCGAGATTCCGTTGCGCTAATACAGTTGCGGCACGAGGATCCATGGGTTGACCAACGTGCCATGTTGCCGTACCCGCACTTTGAAAGGAGTGGACGTCGCTCTTCGAGCAAGCGATCACTTCGGCGATGGGGGAGCGGCAGATATTGCCGGTGCAGACAAAGAGGACGCGTCTGCCCTTTTGGTTCACGAGGAGAAGAGCGCTTTGAGGTCCTTTTTGACAATTTTTCCCGTACCAGCTCGAGGAAACTCGGTGACCAACTCCAAGCGCTCCGGGATTTTTTGCATCATGAGTCCTGCGTTTTTGCAGTACGCAACCATTTCTTCAAACGTCAAGTCATCACCAGCTGCATTCATCACAACCGCACAGACCATTTCTCCGCGTTCGGGATCGGGAAGGCCGATCACGGCGATCTCGGCAACCTTTTCATGTGCCGAAAGAAGATCTTCTACTTCCCGGGCACTGATGTTCTCGCCCTTGCGCACGATGACATCTTTGAGTCGCCCGGTCAATGAGATGTAGCCGTCGTCGCGCATGACGGCCAAGTCACCGGTGCGGAACCATCCCTCAGCGTCAAAGGCGTCTGCATCCAGTTCTGGATTGGTATAGCCCCGAAAGACCATCGGGCCTTTGAGACGTACTTCGCCTTCTTGACCTGGAACGGCGACGTCACCGTCAAGGGTGACAATGCGGACTGAAATTCCCTCAACGGGAGCACCGTCAGTGTGGGCGAGTTGATCGTCTGAGTCATGAGGGGAGCCCTGTGCGATCATCGGCACTTCCGTCATGCCGTAGCCATGGACAATCCCACGACCACCAATTTCGTCCTGCACTTCTTTGTGAAGGTTTGGAGGTTTCGGACCTCCTCCGCCGGACATCAGACGCAAGGTCGGGATAATTGGCTGGCCCGGCTGCTTGCGTTGTTCTGTTAAGTACGCAACGTAGAACGCCGTTGCCCCACCGACCATGGTGACACCATGGCGATTAAAAATGGCAATGGCTTCAACGGGGATGAATTTTTCAAGCAGCACGGCAGGGAATCCGTGGATCAACATGGTCACGAGGTAGTCCGGGCCAGCGATGTGCGAGAACGGGAATGCAATAGAGCCAACATCACTTGGTGACATGTCAAGCGCACGGGCTAAACCCCATCCTCCCGCAATCAGCGTTTGGTCAGTGTGTTGAACACCTTTTGGTTCTGCCGTTGACCCCGAGGTGTAATAAATCCACTTGACGGGTGCTTTCTCTGGAGAAGTCCCTTGGGGAACCGCCGGCAACATGGCTGGATCGCCAACCGGCAGACCCGCAGAAGTGTCGATCACGGTTGCCGTCGCACCAAACTGCTTCTTGGCTCGTTCGGCCATTGCGACAAAATCAATGTCGTTCCAGGTCCCGGGAACAAAGAAAAACGAAGAGTTCGTCTGGGAAAGCGCAAAACCAACTTCTCGTTCTTTGTAGAGGTGGATGATGGGATTTTGAATCGATCCAAGTCGTGCGAGCGCAAATGCTAAGACCACCGCATCGACGCTGGTCGGCAACTGCCAACTCACGCGGGTGGTGTCGTCGATGCCCATGGCGGCCAACCCAGCAGCAGTCTTTAGTGCTCGATCACGAAACGCGCCAAAGGTAACGGTTTCCCCACCGGCGTCGAAGAGCATGGGATGGTCCGGGGAGAGGTCGGCTCGCCGATCGACGAGTTCCCAAAGAGTCTGTGAATTCTGGAGTTCGGGATCGCTCATGGTCTTTATTCTTAGTTGATTCTTTTGCCCATTTCTGAACTCCTTGATTTTTCGCCATCCTCCACTCTCGAAGCGCCGTCTGAGAGCATGGGGTGGAGCAAAGGAGACAGAAATGTCGCACAGCAATGGAGTACGACCCAAACGTGATACCAAGCACGATGTGGGGCTGGTTTCGATCACACTCGCAGCGGTTCTGCTGATCTGGTTCGTTGCAGCGAATACCCAAAAAGTCCAAGTTCATTTCTGGGTGTTCACAGCCCACGCCTCACTGATTTCCGTGATTCTTATTTCAGCAGTGCTCGGAGCACTGCTGAGTTTCTTAATCGCGCGAGCGCGCAAGCGAAAGAAGTTCTAGCTCTTTAGTTCGTCGGGTTCTTTGGGCGCCGGTCCTTCGATCTGCGTCATTTCCTGCGGATCGGTTGATTGAACCCATCGCTCGAGGGCGATAATTCCCAACTGGTAGAGAACTTCCAGCGTAATAATCCACCAAACGCCAGCGATGGTGTGAGTAGTGATGATGAAGATGGCGGCCACGATGGCACCGATCCATCGATAAAACACTGGGCTGGTGCCCACAGACCGTCCTGACCGAACGACCCACGCCACTACCTTTCGTGCGGCTTCGCTCTTGCGCGCTTGATCCACCGTCTCGCCCGCTTGCTTTGCTCCACTGCGTAGTGCAGTTCGACCGGCTTTGGCCCACTGCGTGTCACCGAAGAGCCAGAGGACGACTGCACCGAGAGCAAACAAGGTGATTGCCGTGTAGAAGGTGGATCGAAGATTACGAATCATGATGTTGAAGACATGGGTGGCGAAGAGTTGTGCATCGGGTGGAACGCTGGTGACGAAGATCTGCTCACCCACGGTGAGACCCACTGCCAAAATGAGCGTTCCGACAATGCCGGCAATCATGACCCGGAACGCTGTTCGCCGTCTGCGAAGGGAAAGTGCAATCGCCGCTAAACCGACAAGTGGGGTAACAATCATCAGCATGAGGCGACCAGCGATGGCAATGTGAAAGAACCCCTGTACCTGCTTGACCTGTTTTGATGAGAAAAGTTGAAGCGTCAGACTATGAGTGTTCTGAAGGTGGGTTTTCAGGGGATTGAAGAACGTGATGCCCTTCTTGTTGAGCGAGTCAATGGCTTGCACCAAGGTTGGCGTGAGGTCAACAACCAACTCGCGAGCTTTGGTGGACTTGGGTGAAGGGTTCCCCTGGAGAATCGCTAAGGCTTGACTCTGAGTAAAGCGGTTCTCTCGTTCCCAAAGATTGGCAAACCACGTTGACGAAACAATTTTCAGCATTTGCTTATTGGTGAACTGCTTGAGTTGAGCGGTAATTGGTGCTGCGGCAAAACCTGCGCTCTTTGGCAATGCATCTTTGACCTTCTTCTCGACGTTAATTTGGTCAAAGAGGGTGTTCGTCGCTCGATGAGCGATATAACCCTGGACGACCGGGTCGGTAATGATCGGCTGCATGGTCGAAACGTAGGCTTCGGTATTGGTGAGTGTTTTGACCGCCCACGCAGCGGTCAAGGTCAATGGCGTGAGAATAGCGAAGAGAATAACGAGGACCCACGTCAAGAATCTGCGAGCGAGATGACGGGAGGGGCGCGGTTGACTGGAGGACTCGCCGGGGTCACTCGGAGAGGCCGGGGCCCCTGGGTCTTTGCGCAGCCGGTCTTTTAGTCCCACGCCGTCAGGATAGCCGTCGACGGGTTCTTCGTGGTTTTTCTCCACTTTGGGAAGCGCTCACCCTTTGTCCTCGCAATTATTACCCTCTCCGCGTGACGTTTAGCCCAAAGGAGTCGTAGTATTGAGGACAGAGATGTCCTTGAAGGCCAAGGGCGACAGATCAAGAAAGGGGATGCAATGCCACTGTCGGAGCATGAACAGCGAATCCTTGCCGAACTTGAAGAGTCGCTCTCCACGGAGGATCCGCGTTTTGCTGACCGCGTTGCCAATGAAACGGTCTATCGCCACGCCGGACGGCACTGCAAGTGGGCTGGGTTGACCTTTGTCCTTGGGATGGTGTTTCTCATCGCGTTTTACTCGTACTCCGTAGTCCTTGGCCTTCTTGGTGTCGGCATTATGTTCGTTTCCGCAGTCGTCTTTGAGCGCAACCTTCGCCACATGGGCAAAGCCGGTTGGCACGACATCACTCGCTCGCTGAACGAAGACGAACATTCTGGTGCTGCTGGTGGCATAGAGACCAAAGTGCTCGATGCTCGCCAATGGATCAAGAGTCGCTTCAAGCGCACCGATAGTTAAAAAAGGCCAGCGCAGACAGTCGTGGGGGATCGACACTGTCTGGCCATAGATATCGGTGGCACCAAGATGGCCTGCGGCATCGTCAATAATGATGGTGATCTCCTTTTGCGGGGCGTGATCCCAACGCCGAAAGGCACCGAAGGCGACGCACTCTATGCAGCACTTGTGGCGCTTGTCGAGAGTGTGCGGGAGAGATCTGACGTCGTCATTGACTGCTGTGGGGTGGGGTGCGGTGGCCCGATGGAACCTGACGGCGTGACGGTGTCTCCCTTAAATATCACGGCATGGAAAAAATTTCCTTTGAAAGAACGACTGGCGAACAGTCTTGAGATGGACGTCACCGTTGACAACGACGCGAAAGCATTCGCGTTGGGGGAGTGGTGGAAAGGATCAGCGCAGGGCGTCGACTCTTTTTTGGCCATGGTGGTCTCAACAGGAATTGGTGGAGGCCTTGTTGTCGACGGCCGGCTCATAAACGGACGCTTAGGAAATGCTGGTCATATCGGCCACCTCGTGGTTGAACCTCAGGGTCGACGCTGTGTTTGTGGCGTGATCGGCTGTCTCGAAGCGGAGGCGTCGGGAACGGCCATTGCAGCCATGACGGGGTGGCCGGCGAAAGATGCAAGCAGCGAAATACGTCGACGTACTGGTACCATGGTTGGCCGAGCAGTCGCATCGGTTGTGACCCTGTTAGACCTCTCCTTATGCATCGTGGCTGGTTCTGTCGCCTTGGGCTTTGGCGAGCCGTTCTTTACAGCAGCCCAAGATGAGCTCGAGCGGTGCACGGGTCTGAGTTATACCGAGGGCGCAAGAATCGTCCGGGCAGGACTCGGTGACGCCGGACCGTTAATCGGGGCAGGTGCCCTCGGGTTTGGGATCGGTCGAGACAAGGTGCAGTCGTGATGCGTCGCTTTGTGGCCAAGGGGACCGTGGCCAAGGTGCTTCGGAACCCCCGTCTTTGGCCGTCGGCAGTAAGGGCGATGATCACGATGGCGCCAGCGAAGTGGTGGCGTCGAGCTCCATTCTTGCCGCTTCCAGATAAAGAGTATTGGCACTTCCGACTTGAGACGATTCACGGGGGCGATGGGACCACGCCGCCGAGTTCTGATGAAGTGATCGATGTGATTGTGTGGCTCCGTGCACTTCGGGCCCAGCGACGGTAAGTTGATCACCGTGGAGCGAGTGCTTCTTCTCAACGCGACATTTGAACCACTCCAACTCATCGCGTCTCGACGAGCCATCGTCATGGTGTTGGGCGAACGGGCTGAAGTTGTCGCTCCTCGCAGCGATGGCGAGGCGTTTCATTCGCCGACCATGACCTTGGCGGTCCCTTCGATCGTCCGGCTCACCACGTTTGTCAAAATCCCGTATCGAGCGACGCAAGCCCCCCTTTCTCGTCGAGCGGTCTTGACGCGTGATGCCAATCGATGTGCCTACTGCAGCGGTGCCGCTGACACCGTGGATCACGTCATCCCCCGGAGCCGTGGGGGAACACATGAGTGGACCAATGTGGTGGCCGCCTGCAAACGGCATAACCTCCAAAAAGGGAATCGTCTCTTGAGCGAGTTAGGGTGGGAGCTGGCGTTTCAGCCCCAGGCACCGACCGGGCCCCTCTGGCGCTGGAGACACCTGGGTCAGATTGATCCTGAGTGGGAGCCGTATCTCGGATCCGCCCGCTCTGCTGCCTAAGTACGTCTGCTCAGCACCCCGGCGTGAGCCTCCACCAAAGCCCACTTTGGCTCGCTTTTCTTTGAAGTCCTGAACTTTTTTCGGGCTCAACCACAGCCCCATCGACGGGCTTCCCTGTCGAAAGGGGCCTTGACCTGGCTTTCTGCTGTCATTGATCGAGAGAAAATGCCCCGTTTTCGCTGTTTGGCCCAAAAAATACGAAAAAAACCTCATTTTGAGTGGATAAAGGGTAGAAAATGGCGTAGAGTGGAGCGCAGTGGAGGGAAAGGGAGTTTTCTACCTTTCCAATTTGAGTGGAGGAACGAACAGTGGCGGGATTTGTCGGACGCTTCGAACACAGCGTTGACACCAAAGGGCGGGTGATTCTCCCTGCCCGTTACCGCGAAGCGTTCACCCGAGGTGGATTTCTCTCGAGCCACCGTGAAGGGTGCGTTGCTCTGTGGACACCGGGAGAGTTTGAACGCCAAACCGCAGAGATGCTCGAAAGTTCGAAGAGCGATCGAGAGGGACGCAACAAAGCTCGACTCTGGGCCGGAGATGCCATGGAAGTCGAGATCGATAAGCAGGGTCGGTTGGCCGTTCCGTCTCGTCTCCGTAATTTTTCAAACCTCGAGGCTGATGTCCTCATCGTTGGCGTCATTGACCATATCGAATTGTGGAACCCCACGAGTTGGGAAGAGCGCGTCCAGCCAACCGAGCAGTGGTTCTTGGAGGACGACGCATGATCGCAACACTTGAGCAAAAAAGCAAAGGAGAACGAAGAACAATCTGTACAAACAGCCCCAGGTCCATGCGCAGCCTTTCGACCGGCACGGTGGGAGAACAAAACTCCGCCCTCTTCCCCGTTGGTCCCGAGAGCCTCCACTCTTCGACGACTTCGTCGGTCGGAGGGCTGCGAATGGCCCAGGAATTTGTCCATCACCCAGTTCTTGTCCTTGAAGTCGTCGACACTTTCGCTACGGTGCCCTCAGGGGCCATCGTCGATGTGACACTCGGTGGAGCTGGCCATGCTCAAGCAATTCTTAATGCTCACGACCAGCTGGGCATCTTTGGCGTTGACCGCGATCTCCTGGCGATTGACGTAGCGAAGAGCCGGCTTGAACGTTTCGGCGCACGAGCGCGCTGCGTTCACGGACGATTCTCTGAACTCACTCGCTTGATCAATGATGCTCACGAGCAAAAAGATAGGTGGCCATCAATCGATGGAGCTGGTGCTCCGCTCCCCGTCACGGGCCTGCTGGCCGATCTAGGGGTGAGTTCTCCTCAACTCGATATCGCTGAGCGTGGCTTCTCCTTTTCGCTTGATGGACCCCTTGACATGAGGATGGACTCAACCCAAGGGGTGAGCGCCACTGACTACCTGGCGACGGTGTCACTTGATGATCTCACGAGTGTTCTTCGCGAAAATGGCGAAGGAAAGTTTGCTCGCCGAATCGCAAAGGCATTAAAAGAAGCTGCACCCATTGCGACGACCACTGAATTAGTTGCTGTTGTGGATCGAGCAGTGCCAAAGGCAAATCGTCGTCGGGGTCACGTCGCCTCACGAGTGTTCCAGGCGCTTCGCATCGCCGTCAACGGCGAAGACCAAGAGTTGGCGGAACTTCTGCGCTCTGCCATCGACCTCGTCACCCCAGGGGGACGTATTGCGATTATTTCCTATCACTCCGGTGAAGACGGTGTCGTAAAGCATCAGTTCCGCACATGGGCCAACGGTGGCTGCACCTGTCCTGAACACCTTCCTTGCGTCTGTGGAGCAACGCCAAAAGGCCATATTGTTACCAAGCGAGCATTACGTGTAAGCGAACAAGAACTCGATCAAAATCCCCGGTCGCGCAGTGCTCGCCTGCGTGTCTTTGAGGTCGCCCAGTGAGCCCGGCTACTGCTGTTGCCCGACGAAGCCCAGCATCGCGGCGTTCTCCGGCACGTTCGGCAAAGAAGCGACCATTTCGACTCATCCAACATACGAAGGCGCTCGGTTCACGGCGACTTGGTGAGATCATCGCGATCTCAATTTTGGTCGTGAGTCTTTTCGCCATTGTGGTTGGTCACAGCATGTTGGCCCAAGGTCAACTCCGACTTGGCAACCTCAGTACTGATCTAGCGAAAGAGCAGTCGATCCACAGCACAACCGTTCTTAAAGTTGCTGGGCTCGAAACCCCCGCTCGAGTTTCTTCCGAGGCGGGTTCATTGCACCTGGTGCAACCAACACAAATTCTTCAGCTCCCCTCGGCGCCCCTGGACGCACCCCTGCCCACTCTCAAAATCACACCGGATCCGAAAAAACCGTGACGCCTCCCACCCAAGCCCCACCTCGTCGGCCAGCAGCTCGACCTGGTCGTCAAGGAGCGACGAATCCTCCAGCCCGTCGCACGACTCCAACCTCAACCCGCTCATCGGTCCGCACCGCTGCTCCGAGAACGGCGCCGAATCGCAAAAAGCCCAGTAGTTCAAATCCCAAGCGGAGGTCACCTCAGTCCACTTCTCGCACCACCAGTCGTCGACCCGTCGAGCGGGCTCCTCGCCGACAAGTAAGTGCTCCAAAGAAAGCGATCGATACCATTCAGCCCATCGGGAAGCGGATTCGCTTCCTCAAGATCATGGTTGTGTGCGCTTTGGCGGTCATGGTGTTGCGAGTCGTAGATCTCCAAGTTCTCCGCCATGGGCAATATCAACAAGACGCAAATCAACAGTTGCGTTCAACGATCACTGTTCCAGCGATTCGTGGAGGAATCTTCGATCGCAATGGAGCGGTTCTGGCGATGTCGGTGCCAACGAAAGAAATTATTGCCGATAACTTCCAAATTACCCAACCAGTCCAAGAAGCCATTGCTCTCGCACCGCTGCTTGGGCAATCGGCAGTGAAAGTAGAGGCGCAACTTCGTCGTCACACCGGTTACGTCGTCCTCGCGACACACATAGCATCGACCACTGCATCGAAGATCGCACATAATCACTTCCCCGGCATCACCATGGTGGACACCTCAAAGCGATTTGTCCCAAATGGGGCGCTGGGTGCATCCGTTATTGGAGTGACAAATGCGGCGGGCATCGGAGCGGGTGGACTTGAGTATCAGTTTCAAAAACTTCTTGCTGGCTCGAACGGGACGACGACGCTTCTCGAAACACCGTTCGGGGTCAGCGTCCCGCAGACGAAGGCCACCACAACAAACGCAGCAGTGCCAGGTACCGGGATTGAGCTCACACTCGATCAACCTCTTCAGTATGTGACCGAACAGGCGCTTGGACAAGAAATTGCCAGCTCGCACGCACTCTCGGGAACCGCAATTGTGATGGATACTCGCACAGGTCAGATTCTTTCGATGGCATCACTCGTGGCAACGGGTCAGCCCACAACCGGCCCGGTGCCCGCTCCTCTTTCTAGCGGTATCGCCTCTGGGGTCCCGGGGATAGACGAGGCGATGAATAACTTGGCCGTGACGCAGACCTATGAGCCGGGAAGCGTCTTCAAACTCGTCACGTTCTCCGCAGCACTCTCTCAGGGTCTTATAACGCCAACGACGGCTTTTGCCATTCCGTCGCAAGTCACGGTCGATGGTTCGGTCTTCCACGATGCAGAGATGCATGGCGCAGAGTCGCTCTCCGCTGAACAGATTCTCGCCCAGTCATCGAATATTGGAACCTACGAAATCGCTAATAACGTCGGGGAGACGTCACTGCTTTCCCAAGTAGAACGCCTTGGATTTGGTCAACCGACTGGTTTGCTCTTCCCGGGAGAATCGAACGGTCTCTTGATGACCCAAACGGCCTGGCAGCCCACGGACATGGCGGCTTTGCCCATTGGGCAGGTTGACTCGGCGACGCCGATGCAGGTGCTCGACGCCTACAACGCCGTGGCGAACGGTGGGATTTTTGTCAACCCCCAACTTGTGCGAGCAACGGTGACGGCGAATGGCACCTTGAGCAAAAACTCGCCGTCGTCACACCGACAAGTCATGACCCCCGCAGTGGCCGCCACGTTGAATACCATGCTGCAACAAGTCATCACCAGCGGAACTGGCGCCAAAGCAGCAATCCCCGGCTATGTTATTGCTGGAAAAACTGGTACTGCGTCGATCCCAAACGCCACGAGTACGGGATACGTGGCGGGGGCCTACAACGCCTCGTTTGTTGGATTCGCCCCAGCGAACAACCCCGTGTTCTCGGCCATCGTGGTCCTTCAACGCCCAACGCCGGACTACTTCGGTGGCGACGTCGGCGCGCCGGTCTTCGCAAAAATTATGAGTTATGCGCTCCATCGCTACGGCATCCCTACGTCGCCGGGTGGCAGCGGAGCACAACTCGCAGCAGCGACCAAGAACTCAACGGCTGAATCGACATGATCAGATCTCGACATCTCGTTGTCATTACGGTTGATCGCGCCGNNCNTGAGAGGATGTCGTGCAACTCTCTTCGCTAATTGCTGACCTTGACGGAGTAAGGGTGATTGGGGCGGTCGATGAGATCGAGATCACCCAAGTGACGATGGACTCTCGTGAGGTTATCCCTGGCGCATTATTCTGCTGTGTCCCTGGAACGATCAGCGATGGCCACAGTTTTCTTGGTGAGGTCGTCAACGCTGGAGCCCTTGCCGTGGTCACCGAACACGATCATGATGGCGAACTCAGCGGCTGTGTCGAACTGAGAGTGGCGACGGGAATGGCTCGACGAACCGCTTCGCTTCTTGCAGGGATTTTCGAAGGAAACCCGTCGGCCCGGTTGACGATGGTTGGGGTGACTGGGACGAACGGAAAAACGACCGTCGCGCAGATGGTGGGTGCGATCTTGGCGAGTGAGGGAGGAACAGTCGAGGTCTTGGGCACCTTGAGTGGGGCGCGAACGACGCCACCTGCCCCCGAACTGCAACGCCGGCTTGCGAGCATCGTGCGAGACGCCGATGAGCGAGGCGATCATGGCGCTGCTGTGATGGAAGTGTCGAGCCACGCACTTGATCAGGACCGGGTAGCGGGGATCGTGTTCGAGGTCGCGGCCTTTACGAATCTTTCTCATGATCACCTCGACTACCACCGCACGATGGAGTCCTACTTTGCGGCCAAGGCAAAGCTGTTTTTGCCTGAGAGCGCAAAGTCCGTTTTTGCCTGAGAGCGCAAAGTCCGCCGTGATCTGGGCGGAAGATCCTTTCGGCCAAGAACTCCTTGCACTGCGCCATGACGCAGTGGCAGTGACGTGGGGTGATGCATCGGAGATCGCCCTCTCGATTGAGGGCTCGACGTTCACCTGGCGGGGCTATATCGTCAAGCTCTCCCTCATTGGGAGGTTCAACATTGCGAACGCACTGGTGAGTCTCGAAACAGCGGTCTCGTTAGGCGTGGATCCAGAGCGCGCCGCTGCTGCACTTTCGTTCATGGGTGCCGTCGATGGACGGATGGAACGGGTGGGCACCACGGTCCAAGGAGCATCGATCTTCGTCGATTACGCCCATACACCTGAAGCACTCGAGAAGGTCATTCGCGAGATCCGTGAAGTGATCGATCTCGACAAGCGCGTCATTCTGGTCTTCGGGTGCGGGGGAGATCGGGACCAGGAAAAGCGGCCACTGATGGGAAAGGTTGCTGCGCACTACGCGGACATCGCCATCGTGACGACGGACAACCCACGCGGCGAAAAGGCCAGTGAAATAACCCAAGAAATCATGCGGGGCGCTCTAGGATTAGGAGACGTTCGAGAGATTCCTGACCGTCGTGAAGCGATCACCCAGGCACTCTCCATGGCAACAACGGGTGACGCAGTGATCATTGCAGGAAAAGGGCATGAAAGCACTCAGATTATTGGTGATGTCATCACGCCATTTGATGACCGAGCCGTGGCTCGAGCACTTCTAGAGGGTGTGAGCTGACATGTTAAGTCTTATCTTGGCTGGGGGGATGGCCTTCTTTCTTTCCGCTGTACTGACGCCGATCTTTGTGCGATGGCTCGAGAGCCGCAGGATCGGACAACCCGTGCGAGAAGATGGGCCGAAGTCGCACCACGCCAAGGCCGGCACGCCAACCATGGGCGGAATCGTCATCGTTGGGGCAGTGGTGATTGGGTATATCGTCGGACACTTTGGAACAGGGATTGAGTTCTCGCGAGCAGGAATGCTCGTTGTTCTTGTGACGATTGCCTTGGCGATTGTGGGATTTCTCGACGATCTCTTAAAGGTTCGAAACAAGCGGAGTTTGGGTTTAAACAAACGGGCGAAATTCTCTCTTCAAATTGCGGTCGCTGCCGCATTCGGCTTCTTGGGCGTGTACTGGGTTCACTCGTCCACCGTCTTGTCGTTTACCCGGGCCAGCGTGCCTGGCTTTCAACTCGGTGTCATCGGGTGGATCGTGCTCGCCGGGGTGATGCTGGTGGGGACCTCAAACGCAGTCAACTTGACTGATGGTCTCGATGGGCTGGCAGCGGGTTCGGGGACGTTCTGCTTCGCCGTGTTGGCGCTCATTGGCTATTGGTCATTCCGTCACGTATCGATCTACCATTTGAACTCGGCGCTCGATGTAGGGCTCGTTTCAGTAGCCCTCGCCGGCTCTTGTCTGGGTTTCCTCTGGTGGAATGCTGCACCTGCGCGCATTTATATGGGTGACACGGGATCGCTGGCCATTGGTGGGGGACTGGCAGCGATCTGTTTGATGTTGAACGTTGATCTCCTTCTCATCGTGATTGGAGGACTCTTTGTCCTCGAGACCGCATCGGTCATCGTGCAAGTGTTTTCCTTTCGTGTCTTTGGGAGACGGGTCTTCAAGATGGCCCCGATGCATCACCATTTTGAATTGCTCGGATGGCCCGAAACAACGGTCATCGCTCGATTCTGGATTATGGCCGGAATCTTTGCGGTTGTTGGTCTTGGTCTCTATTACGCAGGCTTTCTCACCGCATCGACGGGGTCGCTTTAAATGGCGACCTTCCCCCACTTCGTGGTCGTTCTAGGTAAGGCTTGGCGTATGACGTGTCGGAAGTCAGGTTGAAGAGCATGAAAAAGCGCGCCAACGCAACCTCGCAGGCCTCCACCGGCCTCATGCCACAACTCTCGACGGCGACGTGGATGCTTGTACTCCTTGGCGCCCTTTGTGTCATTGGCGTCGTTATCGTGGGCTCGGCGTCATCGGTGGTTTCGATGTCACTCTATGGATCTCCCTGGTCAATTTTCTTTAAAGAATTGATTTGGATGATGCTTGGCACCATTGCGCTCATTATTGCAATGAAAGTTGACTACCACGTATGGCGAAAATTCGCCCCGATTCTGGTGTTGGTTACTCTCGGGCTCTTGCTTGTGGTGTTAACGCCTGGGCTCAGCGTTACCTCTGGGGGATCGAGTCGGTGGATTGGCTTTGGCCAGTTCCGCCTCCAGCCCTCAGAACTGATGAAATTAGCTCTCGCACTTTTTGCAGCGCACATCGTGGCGAAGCGCCAAGCAGACAAAGCGTCAACGAAGATGGTGATTGGCCCCTTGATCGCCGTTGCTCTCATCGCCATGGCATTGGTCTTCGCTCAACCAGACATGGGGACCGCCATCGTGCTGTTGGTGGTCACCTTATCCGTACTTTTTGCCGCGGGGATTGACGGGAAACTTCTCTTTAAGGGATTGGTTCTCTGTGGGATTGCTGCATTCCTGTTGGGGATGGCCATGCCTTATCGCCGCGAACGGCTGTTAAGTTTTGTGAATCCTGGAGCCAAGGCGGGTGGCGCAGGCTACCAAGTCGTCCAATCGCTGATTGGTCTTGGCTCTGGTCACATCTTGGGTCTGGGGCTCGGGAATAGTCGAGAAAAGTGGGGGTTGCTGCCGAATCCTCATACTGACTTCATCTTTTCGATTGTGGGAGAAGAGCTGGGGCTCATTGGGGCCCTCACCGTCATTGTGTTGATGGGAGCCTTCGTTTTGAAATGTTTCCGAGCCGCCGAAGCTGCACCTGATCGATTCGGTCAGCTGCTCTGTGTGGGTCTAGCGGCTTGGATTGGGGCAGAAGCGATTATTAATATCGGTGCCGTCGTTGGGGTGCTGCCCGTCACCGGCATCCCCCTTCCTTTTGTCTCCTTCGGAGGATCATCGCTGGTGATCACCATGACAGCGGCGGGAATCATGGTGAATATTGCCCGCCAAGGGAGTAGTGCGCCAACAACGCTGCGGAGGTCCTCAGCGCAAAAAGGGAGCGGTCGCTCAAAATCCAGTCCTGCACGTTCAAGGCGCGCGGCATCGGTTCGGTGACGTCGCCCATCGTCATTGCCGGCGGGGGAACGGGTGGTCACGTCTTTGTGGCGGAAGCAGTGGCTCGTGCACTTATTGAACAAGGCGAACGACCAGAATCGCTGGAATTCGTCGGTTCCAAACGAGGCCAAGAGCGCACGCTGCTCGCCAACAGTGGGATCGCGCTCACCTTGCTTCCAGGCAGAGGGTTGCGTCGTTCATTCCGACCCAAAGCGATAGTGCAAAATGTTGGCGCCTTGCTTGGCCTCGCCCTCGGCATCATTGAAATGCTGCTGCGCTTTGCGAAGAACCGCCCCCGTGTGGTGGTGTCGGTCGGCGGCTACGGCGCCCTCGCTCCCGGAATCGCTGCAGGATTGTGGCGTCGCCCTTTGGTTTTGGTCAACATCGATGCATCGCCCGGATCCACGCACCGTTTTCTCAATCGCTTCACCACGGCGTCCTGTGTCATCACACCGTCAACCCCCCTGCGTAATCCGACGGTGACAGGGGCCCCGGTGCGCCCGGAACTTCAGTCACTGAGTCGAAGTCTCGAAGACCGCCGAGCGGCACGTCTGCGTCTTGGTTGTGACCCGGATCTCCCGTTTGTGGCCGTGACCACGGGGTCACTTGGGGCACACTCGGTCAATGAAGCAGTTCGCGCATTGGGCGCGCTCTGGAGCTCTCAGGCGATCACGATCTATCACGTGACCGGACGGCGCGATTTTGCTGAAATGTCCTCCGATGTTCCCGAAAATGGATTAGCAGGCGCCTATCGACTCGTTGCGTTCCAAGAGAACATGGCGGATCTTTATCAAGCAAGTGACGTCTTGATCTGTCGAGCAGGAGCGTTGACGGTGGCGGAGATCACCGTCTCTGGACTGTGCGCGGTACTCATTCCACTCCCGGGAGCGCCTGGGGATCATCAGACCAAGAATGCGCAGGCACTCGTTGATCACCAAGCGGGCATCATGCTGCGCGACGGTGACCTCAATGGCGCCACGTTGAGTGCAACACTTGAAAGGCTCCTCAACGACAAAGATCGGCGCGCAACAATGGAACAAGCGGCTCGACAACTTGGTCATCCTGACGCTGCGAATGAGGTGGCCTCGGTGGTGTTGAGTCATGGATAACGACGTCACCCTCGACCTGTCGACCCCGACGTCACTGCATATCGTTGGCGTGGGTGGTGCAGGAATGAGCGCATTGGCGATTGTGCTCGCACAGATGGGCCATCACGTCTCTGGATCTGACCTGCGTGACAGTCCCATTCTCGATCAGCTCCGAGCGGCGGGTGTGGCAGTTGAAGTTGGCCACCGGCCAGAAAATATTGGTCGAGCGACGTGGGTGACGGGCTCTCCGGCCGTGGGAGCGGACAATGTCGAGATGGTCGCGGCGCAGCGGGAAGGCCGCTATGTGCGCACGCGCGCCCAGATGCTCGGCGCGGTGACTCGACGGGTCAGGACCTTTGCGGTAACCGGCACCCATGGAAAAACAACCACGTCGTCGATGCTGGCCTTAATTTTGGTGCATGCGCAGATGAAGCCATCGTTCATTATCGGCGCCGAGATGATGGGTCTCGGTGTGAATGCCCAATTCATCGAGGGGTCACCTCTGGTCCTCGAGGCAGATGAGAGCTATGGAAGTTTTTCGGCGTTGACTCCTTGGATGACCGGGGTCACCAATATTGAAGCTGATCACCTGGACCATTATGGGAGCCTTGAAAATCTTGAAGCGGCCTTTGAGGATCTCTGTCGGCGTACCACGGGACCTGTCGTCGTGAACGCTGATGATCCGGGAGCTCGCCGCCTCGGCGCGCATCGGTCGGCGGTGATGGTCGGTCAAGGCAGCAAAGTCGATGTCGCTCTCACCGGGATTGTTAGTGGACGATCGACGTCGAGTTTTGTTTTGACGATGCCCGATGGAGAACAGGTCGCGATCACGATTGGAGCGCCGGGAAACCACAACGTCCACAATGCAGCGCTTGCGGCGACCATGGCATCGCTGGCTGGGGTAGCGCACGAGGTCATTGC